>Ga0214471_10000928_pt1 | contig 23756 bp, 15 predicted proteins | sample RVTome_5_FD_207665 | JGI IMG/M metagenome (GOLD analysis project Ga0214471, IMG submission 207665) | Soil microbial communities from uranium-contaminated site in the Upper Colorado River Basin, Wyoming, United States - RVT142D155 | ecosystem: Environmental > Terrestrial > Soil > Contaminated >... | reverse complement strand
CCGGGCCGCGAGGCGTACCCCGGCGACGTGTTCTACCTGCATTCGCGGCTGCTCGAGCGCGCCTCGCGCGTGAACGAGGACTACGTCGAGCACTTTACCAAGGGGCAAGTGAAGGGCAAGACCGGCTCGCTGACGGCGCTTCCCATCATCGAGACGCAGGCGGGGGACGTGACCGCGTTCGTGCCGACCAACGTGATCTCGATCACCGACGGCCAGATCTTCCTCGAGACCGACCTCTTCAACGCCGGCATCCGGCCCGCGATCAACGCCGGCATCTCGGTGTCGCGGGTGGGCGGCGCGGCGCAAACCAAGATCATGAAGCGCCGCGATACCGGCGGCGGCGTGCGGCTCGCGCTCGCCCAGTACCGGGAGCTCGCTGCCTTCGCCCAGTTCGCGTCCGATCTCGACGAGGCCACCCGCAAGCAGCTGGAGCGCGGGCGCATGGTGACCGAGCTCATGAAGCAGCCCCAGTATGCGCCGCTGCAGGTGTGGGAGATGGCGCTGACGTTGTTCGCGGTGAATAACGGCTACTTCGACGACATCGACGTCAAGAAGGCGCTCGCCGCGGAGCGCTCGATGCGCGACACCGTCAAGGACAAATACGGTGACCTGGTCAAGCGCATGGAGGACGTCAAGGACCTGCCGAAGGACGACGAGCAGAAGCTGCACGAGGCGCTGAAGGACTGGAAAAAAAGCGGCAGTTTCTAGACGCTGCGCGCTGAAACTGCTGCGCGCGTTGGAGCGGACGAAATCATAATTAGGACCAGGAATCACCCAATCTGACCGCCGCTCAACGCGCGCGGAGCAAGACGACATGCCGGGAACAAAAGAAATACGGATGAAGATCCGGAGTGTGCAGAACACCCGGAAGATCACCAAGGCGATGGAGATGGTCGCGGCCTCCAAGATGCGCCGCGCCCAGGAGCGCATGCGCGCCGCCCGGCCCTACGCCGACAAGATCCGCAACGTCGCCGCGCATATTTCCCACGCGAACCCCGAGTACCGGCACCCGTTCCTCATCACGCGCGATACGGTGACGAAGGTGGGCGCGATCCTCATCACCACCGACAAAGGCCTGTGCGGCGGGTTGAACACCAACGTGCAGCGGCTCGCGCTCGGCAAGATCAAGGAGTGGGAGGCCGCGGGCGAGCAGTTCGAGGTGTGCTGCATCGGCAACAAGGGGCTCGGCTTCATGCAGCGGCTGGGCGCAAACATCGTGTCGCAGGCCACCCAGCTCGGCGACCGGCTGCAGATGGAAAAGCTGATCGGCGCGATCAAGGTGATGCTCGACGGCTACACGCAGGACCGCTTCGACCAGTTGATGATCTTTTCCACCCGCTTCATCAACACCATGAAGCAGGAGCCGGTGATGGAGCAGCTGCTGCCGCTCGCGGGCGAGCGGCTGGGCGCTCCCGAGGGCGCCTGGGACTACCTCTACGAGCCGGAGGCGAAGGGGGTGCTCGACCAGGTTCTCACGCGCTACATCGAGACCGTGATCTATCAGGCGGTGGCGGAGAACATGGCCTCCGAGCAGTCGGCGCGCATGGTGGCGATGAAGGCGGCCTCCGACAATGCCGCCAACGTGATCGACGAGCTGACGCTGATTTACAACAAGAACCGCCAGGCGGCGATCACCAAGGAGATTTCCGAGATCGTCGGTGGCGCCGCGGCAGTGTGAGGACCCCGGGATTTTTTCTAATCAGGAACCGAATATGGCACAGGAACAGGCACAAGGCACCATCGTCCAGTGCATCGGCGCGGTGATCGACATCGAGTTTCCGCGCGAGGGCATGCCGGGCATCTATGACGCGCTGGTGCTCGAGGACACCGGCAGCAGCACGCTGGCGGAAAAGGGCCTTACCTTCGAGGTCGAGCAGCAGTTGGGCGATGGCGTCGTGCGCTGCATCGCACTCGGATCGAGCGACGGCCTGTGCCGCGGCATGAAGGTGAGGGGCACCGGCGCGCCGATCACGGTGCCGGTCGGCAAGGGCACGCTCGGGCGCATCATGGACGTGCTCGGGCGCCCGATCGACGAAGCCGGCCCGATCCAGAGCGACGAGCGGCGCTCGATCCACCGGGCGGCGCCCAAGTTCGACGAGCTCTCGCCCTCCGTGGAGCTGCTCGAGACCGGCATCAAGGTGATCGATCTCATCTGCCCGTTCGCGAAGGGCGGCAAGATCGGTCTCTTCGGCGGCGCCGGCGTCGGCAAGACCGTGAACATGCTCGAGCTCATCAACAACATTGCGACGCAGCATTCCGGCCTCTCGGTGTTCGCCGGCGTGGGCGAGCGCACGCGCGAAGGCAACGACTTCTACCACGAGATGGCGGCAGCGGAGGTCATCAAGCTCGGCAACCTTTCCGAATCCAAGGTGGCGATGGTATTCGGCCAGATGAACGAGCCGCCGGGCAACCGCCTGCGGGTGGGCCTCACCGGCCTAACCATGGCCGAATACTTCCGCGACGAGGGGCGCGACGTGCTGTTTTTCGTGGACAACATCTACCGCTTCACTCTGGCCGGGGTGGAGGTCTCCGCGCTGCTCGGCCGGATGCCCTCGGCGGTGGGCTACCAGCCGACGCTTGCCGAGGAGATGGGCCGGCTCCAGGAGCGCATCACCTCGACCAAGACCGGCTCGATCACCTCGGTGCAGGCGATCTACGTGCCGGCCGACGACCTGACGGACCCGAGCCCGGCGACCACGTTCGGCCACCTCGACGCCACCGTGGTGCTCTCGCGGGACATCGCATCCCTCGGCATCTACCCCGCTGTCGATCCGCTCGACTCGACCTCGCGCCAGGTGGACCCCAACACGATCGGCGAGGAGCATTACAACACCACGCGCGCCGTGCAGGCGACGCTGCAGCGCTACAAGGAATTGCGCGACATCATCGCGATCCTCGGCATGGACGAGCTCTCGCCGGAGGACAAGCTTGCAGTCGCGCGGGCGCGCAAGATCCAGCGCTTCCTCTCGCAGCCCTTCACGGTGGCGCAGAACTTCACCGGCACGCCGGGCAAGTACGTGCCGCTCAAGGAGACCATCCGCGGCTTCAAGATGATCGTGAACGGCGAGTGCGATCAATTGCCCGAGCAGGCCTTCTACATGGTCGGGGCGATCGAGGAAGCGTTCGAGAAGGCGAAGTCGCTCCAGTAATGGCTAATACTATCCACATCGACGTCGTCAGCGCCGAGGAGAGCATCTACTCGGGCGAGGCGGAGTTCGTGGTGCTGCCCGGGGAGGCGGGAGAGCTCGGCATCTACCCGCGCCATACCCCCCTCATCACGCGCATCAAGCCGGGAACCGTGCGCATCCAGCCGGCGGGCGGCGGCGCCGAGGAGCTGATCTTCGTGGCGGGGGGAATACTGGAAGTGCAGCCGAAGGTGATTACCGTCCTCGCCGACACCGCGATCCGCGGCCACGATCTCGACGAAGCCAAGGCGAACGAGGCGCTGAAGAAGGCCGAGGAAGCGCGGCGCAGCGCGCGCGACAGGCAGGAGATCGCCGCGGTCGAAGCGGAGGTGGCGACGCTCGCCGCCCAGCTCGCGGCAATCCGGAAGCTGCGGCAGAAACGCTGATAAACCCGGACGCCTGACGGCGCCGGTTTATCTCCGCGAGTTCGAACGGACGCACGCGCCGTTCAACTCGCGGAAGGGCAGAATATAGCGTGCAAAGAACCATCCCTTTCTTTGGTGCCGACTGCCATTCCTGATCAGATAGACCTCCTAGTCATAGGCGGCGGCATCAACGGCGCCGGCATCGCGCGCGACGCCGCCGGGCGGGGCCTCTCCGTCCTGCTCGTGGAGAAGGATGACCTCGGCGCGCATACCAGCTCTGCCAGCAGCAAGCTCATCCACGGGGGGCTACGCTATCTGGAGCAGTTCGAATTCCGGCTGGTCGCGGAATCGCTCGCCGAGCGCGAGGTGCTGCTCAGGATCGCGGCGCATCTCGTGCGCCCGGTGCGCTTCGTCATGCCGCATGTACCGCAGCTGCGGCCGCGATGGGTGATCCGGACCGGTCTCTTCCTCTACGACCACCTGGGACACAGGACCCGGCTGCCGGGCTCGCATGCGGTGCGGCTCGACCGCCCGCCCTACTCCGCCGGTCTCAAGCCGGACTACCGCCACGGCTTCGTCTATTCCGACTGCTGCGTGGACGACGCCCGGCTGGTGGTGGCAAACGCGCGAGACGCCAGGGCCCGCGGGGCAACGATACTCACGCGCACGGAATGCGTCGCGGCGAAGCGCGAAGGCGGCTTCTGGCGCGCTCGGCTGCAGGGCCGGAACGCCCCGCAGGATGTGGCGGCGCGGGCGATCGTCAATGCGGCGGGCCCGTGGGTGAAAACGGTGCTCAACGAGCGGCTGCACCAGCCTTCGCGCGACAACGTCCGCCTGGTGAAGGGCAGCCATATCGTGGTGCCCCGGCTCTACGAAGGCGACCACGCGTTCATCCTGCAGAACGACGATCGGCGCGTAGTGTTCATGATTCCGTACGAGGACCGCTATACCCTGGTCGGCACGACCGACGTTCCGTACGACGGCGATCCCTCGCGGCCCCAGGCGAGCGCGGTGGAAATCGAGTATCTGTGCCGCGCCGCGAGCCGCTATCTTTTCCGGGCGGTCAGGCCGGAGGAGGTCCTGTGGCACTACGCCGGCGTGCGGCCGCTCTACGATGACGGCTCGTCGAACGTTTCGGCGGTCACACGCGACTACGTGCTGCGGCTCGATAGCGATCAGGCCTCCGCACCGGTGCTGTCCGTGTTCGGCGGCAAGATCACCACGTATCGCCGGCTCGCCGAGCACGCAATAGAAAGACTCGCCCCGTGGTTTCCCGAGATGGCGCCTGCCTGGAGCGCGGAGGCGCCCCTGCCCGGCGCCACGATCCCGCGCGGAGACCGCGTGCGCTTCGCGCAGCGGCTCGAAGAGCGTTATCCAAGCCTGCCGCGGACGCTGGTACAGGTGCTCGCGCGGCGCCATGGCGCGCTGGCGTATGACGTCCTCGGGGATGCCGGCACGGCTGCGGACCTTGGACGGGATTTCGGCGCGAACCTGTGCGCGCGCGAGATCGACTACCTGATCGAGTATGAATGGGCGGCAAGCGCGGACGACGTGCTCTGGCGCCGCACCAAGGCCGGGCTGCAGCTCGATCCGGGCGAGCGTGAAGCTGTCGCGTGCTATCTGGCACAGCGTGTAAGTTGATGTTTGTGCGATAATTTCCCAATGCCTTCCGGGCTCAATGTCGTCATTCTTGCCGCCGGCCAGGGCAAGCGCATGCGCTCGCAGCTGCCCAAGGTGCTGCAGCCGCTCGGCGGAAAACCGCTGATCGAGCACGTGGTCGCCACCGCGCGCACGCTCAAGCCCGCGCGCATCTGCGTGGTGTATGGCCACGGCGGTGAGCAGCTGCCGCAGGCGCTGCGCGCGGACGGCCTCACGTTCGTCAAGCAGCAGCCCCAGCTCGGCACAGGGCACGCCCTGGCGCAGGCGCTGCCGCACCTCGCGGCGACGGGACTGACGCTGGTCCTCTATGGAGACGTGCCGCTGGTCGGTGAGGAAACGCTTGCCGCGATGATCGCGGGAGGCGGGGACCGGCTCACCCTGCTGACGGCCGAGCTCGATGACCCGTCCGGCTACGGCCGCATCGTCCGCAATCGCCGCGGCTCGGTCGTGTCCATCGTCGAGGAAAAAGACGCCAGCGCGGCCGAGCGCGGCATCCGCGAGATCAATACCGGAATCATGGCGCTGCCCGCCGCGCGGCTGCCGGGCTGGTTGTCGCGGCTCACCGACCGCAACGCCCAGCGCGAGTACTACCTGACTGACGTCGTGCCGCTCGCGCTCGCGGACCGGGTGGCGGTAGCGACCGTCAAGGCGCGCGCCGCGTGGGAGATACTCGGCGTCAACAGCAAGCAACAGCTCGCGGAGCTCGAGCGCATCTATCAGCGGCAGCAGGCGGAAAAGCTGATGGACGCGGGGGTCACGATCACCGATCCGGCGCGCATCGACGTGCGCGGCAGCCTGGTTTGCGGGGCCGACGTGCGCATCGACGTCAACTGCGTGTTCGAGGGCGAGGTGCGGCTTGCGGACCGCGTGGAGATCGGGGCGAATTGCGTGCTGAAGGACACCTCGGTCGGGCCGGATACGCGCATCGAGCCGTTCTGCTCCGTGGACGGGGCGATGATCGGCGCGCACTGCCGCGTCGGACCGTACGCACGCTTCCGCCCCGGAACGCGGCTGGCGGAGGATGTGCACATCGGCAACTTCGTCGAGGTGAAAGCGTCCGAGATCGGCGCCGGCTCCAAGGCGAACCATCTCACCTACCTGGGCGACACGAGCGTCGGTCGCGACGTCAACGTCGGCGCCGGCACCATCACCTGCAACTACGACGGCGGCGCCAAGCACCGCACCGTGATCGAGGACGATGTTTTCATCGGGTCCGACACCATGCTGGTGGCTCCGGTGGTCGTGCGCCGCGGCGCAACCATTGGCGCGGGGAGCACCATCACCAAGGAAGCGCCGCCGGGCGAGCTCACCCTCGCACGGGCCAAGCAGGTTACGATTCCCGGCTGGAAGCGGCCCAAAAAGGCGGTAAAGGGTGATGAGTAATCACCCGTCACCGAACTGAAATGTGCGGCATCGTCGGCGCGGCCTCCACGCGCAACGTCGTGGACCTTCTCATCGAAGGCATCCGTCGACTCGAGTATCGCGGCTACGACTCCGCTGGTGTTGCCTACGTCCGGGACGGACATCTCGAGCGGCTGCGCTCGACCGGGCGGGTCGCCCGGCTTGACGAGCTTGCCCGCGAGCAGGCCATCAAGGCGAGCACGGGACTCTCGCACACGCGGTGGGCGACGCACGGCGCGCCGACCGAGGCCAACGCGCACCCGCATTTCTCCGCGCGCGGCGGGGTCGAGATCGCCATCGTCCACAACGGCATCGTCGAGAACCACGAACCGATCCGCGCGCGGATGAAGGCGCTCGGCTACGCGTTCAGCTCCGAAACCGACACGGAAGTGATGGTGCACCACGTGCACTCCCTGGTCGCAGGCGGCATGCCGCTGTTCGACGCGGTCCAGGCCGCGAGCCGCGAATGGGAGGGCGCGTACGCCGTCGGCTTCGTCTCGAGCCGGGAGCCGTCCATCGTCGTCGGCGCGCGCAAGGGCTCGCCCCTGCTCGTCGGGCTCGGCCAGGGCGAGAACTTCCTCGCCTCCGACGCGGTGGCGCTGCTGGCGCGGACGCGTGACGTAATCTACCTCGAGGAAGGCGACGTGGTCGAAGTGCGGCCCGAGGGCATCCGCATACGCGACGGCGGCGGCCGTCCCGTCGAGCGCCCGACGACGCGCAGCGAGCTCGCCGCCGACGCGGTCGACTTGGGCCGGTATGCGCACTACATGCAGAAGGAGATCTTCGAGCAGCCCGGTGCGGTCGCGAACACGCTCGAGATGGTCGCGAACGCGCAATCGCTGCAGCCGAACCTCTTCGGCGCGGAGGCGGAGGCCGTCCTCGCCCGCACGCGCCAGGTGCTGCTGCTCGCCTGCGGCACGAGCTACCATGCCGGGCTGGTGGCGCGCTACTGGCTCGAGGCGATCGCCGGCGTGCCCGCGGCGGTCGAGATCGCGAGTGAGTTCCGCTACCGTGATCCGGTGATGCAGCCGGGCACGCTGGTCGTGACGATCTCCCAGTCGGGAGAGACGGCGGACACGATCGCGGCGCTGAAGCACGCCCAGGCGCACGGCCTCACCGACACGCTGACGGTGTGCAATTCCCCCGAATCATCCCTGATGCGGTCCTCGCGCCTGCGCTTTCTCACGCGCGCCGGGCCGGAGATCGGAGTGGCCTCCACCAAGGCGTTCACGACGCAGCTCGCCGCGCTGTTCGTCCTGACGCTGGTGCTTTCGAAGCGCGGACGCCGGCTGGCTCCCGATCGCGAGCGGGATTTGATTGCGCAGCTGCGTCACCTGCCGCGGGCGATGGAGAAGGTACTTGCGGTGGAGCCGCAGGTTCGCGACTGGGCGGGCCGCTTCCAGGCCAAGCAGCATGCCCTCTTCCTCGGCCGCGGCGCGCACTTTCCGATCGCGATGGAAGGCGCGCTGAAGCTCAAGGAGATTTCCTATATTCACGCCGAAGCCTATGCCGCCGGGGAGCTGAAGCACGGGCCGCTCGCGCTGGTGGACGCCGGCATGCCGGTGGTGACGGTGGCGCCCAACGACCAGTTGATCGAGAAGCTGAAGTCGAACATGCAGGAAGTGCGCGCCCGCGGCGGTGAGCTCTACGTGTTCGCCGATGCCGACGCGCGCGTCGCCGAAAGCGCGGGCGTCCATGTCATCCAGCTCATGGACCATGCCGGGCCGCTGTCCCCGATACTTCACGTCATCCCGCTGCAGCTCCTCGCCTACCACGTCGCCGTGCTGCGCGGCACGGATGTGGACAAGCCCCGGAATCTTGCGAAGAGTGTGACGGTCGAGTGACGGTGCCGGCCGCATCAGCGGCGGCTGCGCTGCTCGCGCGCGAGGCGGATCACGTCATCGAGAATCAGAATCATGTCGCGGACGTCGGCGGCCGGCACATGTTTACCCGATGTGAGGTAGCGCCCATCCACCACCAGCGTCGGCGTGACCTCGACGGTGTAGGCCTGCGAGAGTTCGCGGGCGCGCTCGACCTTCGCGGTGACTTCGGGGGAGCTGTAGGCGTCGAGCCAGCGCTGGCGGTCGATGCCGTTCTTTGCAGCCCACTCGACCGTCACCTCAGGCTTGCTCAGGTGCAACCGCTCGACGTGGTAGCTGAAGTAGACTTTCTGGTGCAGCCGCTCGACCTCGTTCAGCTGCTCGAGCGCATAGTAGAGCCGCGCGTGCGGTGCCCATGAGCTCCTGAGGATCGCCGGGATACGGCGCAGCGCCACATCGGCGGGCTTGTGCCGGATCCAGCCTTCCAGCGCCGGTTGCAGCTCGTTGCAATACGGGCAGCCGTACCAGAAGAAATCGATGACCTCGATTCGGCTGCCGGTCGCGACCGCCTGCGGCGCGATCAGCCGGTATTCGATGTTCTGGCGGGCCCGGATGTCCTGGGCGTGCGATATGGCCGCCGCCCAAGCGAGAGCGAGCAGCGCGAGCGCAGCGCGCATGGCCGCCGGTTACTTCTTTGCGGCGCGCTCCTTGCGCGCCATGGCGATCACCTGATCGAGCACCCGGAAGAACCCATCGTAGCTGCCGACCATGGCCGGCGTCGTGAGGTACCGGCCGTCCACTACCAGCGACGGGGTGGAGGTGACGTGGTAATGCCCCGGCAGCTCGATCGACCGGTTGGTCCGGCTGCGCACGCCGAAGGAGTTGTAGACGTCGACGAACTTCTTGCGGTCCACCCCCTGCTTCTCGACCCAGTCGAAAAGCGGCTTCTGGTCGCGCAGCAGACCCTTGATCTCGAGCGTGCGGCGCTCATGGATCGCGCGGAAGACCTCATGATGGAGCTTGTCCACCAGTCCCATCGCATCGAACGCGTAATACGCGGTGGTGAGCGGCAGCCATCCATCCTGGAACACCACCGGCGCGCGCCGGAACTCGACGTCCGCGGGCTTTTTCTTGAGCCAGGCACCGAGGGGGGACTGCAGGCTGTTGCAGCCCGGACAGCCGTAATAGAAGAACTCGATGACCTCGACCTTGGCGCCGCTCGCGGTGGGCTGGGCCGGGTTGATCAGCTGATAGTCCTTGCCCGGCGTGAGCTGCGCCGCGGCGCCGCCGCTCAGGGTAAGCGCGATAATCCAGGTCGACAGCAGCCGATACGGTGTGACTCGCCTCATTCGCTCTCCGTGAGAGGTGACCCTCAGCGCGCTATTCTCGCACCCTGATGAGGGTGGTTTCGACGCCGTTCTGTTTCAGAGCGTCGCGCGTGCGGCCGAGTTCCTCGACGCTGGTATACGGCCCCACGCGCACCCGGTGCCACACGCCCTTGTCCGGCAGGGTCGCGGTCTGGATCCGGGCCTCGATGCCGAGCAGCGCAAGCCGCCCCTTGAGGCTGTCGGCGTCCCGCGCATTCTGGAATGCGCCGGCCTGAAGGAAAAACGTTTCACTGGCGGCGGTCGTTGACGGCTTCTTCGCGCTTCTCGCCTGCTGATCCGTGACCGTTTCCTCCGTGCCCGGCAGGATCTTGTAGAAATCGAAACGCGGTTTCGCGTCGGGCGCACGGGCCGACTTGTCCTCCGCCTTTGCCGATGGCCGCGGCACGGGCTTCACGGGCTCGAGCTTGGCGGGCGGCGTACGGGTGACGAACGGGTTTGGCATCTTGTTGATGTACCACGCGACCCCGAGCGCGATGCCGAGGCCCAGCACGAGCCCGATCAGGATCCCCATGAGGAGCTGGCTGCCGCCGCCGCGCTCGGCGGGCTCGGGACGCTTGTAGTCCTTCGACATCCGGATATCTTACATTCTATCGGGAGCTGATACACCCAGCAGTCCGAGCCCGTTGCGCAGCACCTGCCGCACCGCGCCGGCCAGCGCGAGCCGCGCCCGCTTGACGCGCTCTTCCTCCACCAGCAGGCGCGTCGCGTTGTAATAACTGTGAAACCCTGCGGCGAGCTCGCGCAGGTAGAACGCAACGAGGTGTGGCGCAAAATCGCGCGCCGCGTTCTCCACCGCGTCGGGATATTCCAGCAGACGCGCCAGCAACACGGTCTCGTGCTCGGAGACGAGCGCGGTCACATCGGCACCGGCGAGTTCGGAGGCATCACCCCCCCACTGCTCGAGCACACTGCACACCCGGGCGTGAGCGTACTGGACGTAGTAGACCGGGTTGTCGGTGCTCTGCGACTTGGCGAGATCGAGGTCGAAATCGAGGTGCTGATCGGACTTGCGCAGCACGTAGAAGAAGCGCGCCGCGTCATTGCCGACCTCGTTGCGCAGCTCGCGCAGCGTGATGAACTCCCCTGCGCGTGTCGACATGGAAACCCGCTCCCCGCCGCGGTAGAGCACGGCGAACTGCACGAGCGCGATGGTGAGCCGCTGTGGATCGAGTCCGAGGGCCGCGAGGGCGCCCTTCACGCGCGCCACATAGCCGTGATGGTCCGCGCCCCAGACGTCGATGGCGATGTCGTATCCGCGCTCGAATTTGTCGAGATGGTAGGCGATGTCCGAGGCGAAGTAGGTGTATTGACCGTTCTCGCGCCGCACCACGCGGTCCTTCTCGTCGCCGTAGCTGCTCGAGCGGAACCACTTTGCGCCGTCCTGCTCGTAGACGTGGCCGCGCTCCTCGAGCCGTATCAACGCGCGCTCGACCCGGCCGGTCTCGTAGAGCGAGCGCTCGGAGAACCACGCGTCGAACGTGACGCCGAATTCGGCAAGGTCGCTGCGGCAATCCGCGAGCTGCACCTCCAGCGCGAAGCGATGAATGGTGTCGTAGCCACGGCCAAGCGTGCGCTTGGCGATCTCGATCATGGCGTCAAGGCGGTGCTCCTCGTCGGGCTCGGCGAGCGCCGGCGTGAACACCCCGGCGCCGTGGCGGAACCGCGCGCCGTGCTCGGCGCGGATCGCGGCCGCCATGGAACGCACATACCCTCCCTGATAGCCATTGGACGGAAAAGGCACCGCTTCGTCATGGAGCTCGAGATAGCGCAGCCACGTCGACAGCGCCAGGATATCCATCTGCCGTCCGGAATCGTTGACGTAGAACTCGCGGGCCACGTCGAAGCCGGAGGCCGCGAGCACGTTGGCGAGGCTCGCGCCATAAGCGGCGCCGCGCCCGTGGCCGACGTGGAGCGGGCCGGTGGGATTGGCCGACACGAATTCGACCTGGACTTTCTTGCGCTGGCCGCGCATCCCCGTTCCGTAGCCGCTGCCGACCTCCAGGATGCGATTGACGACCTGCTGCTTGAACGAGCGCTTCAGGAAGAAGTTGATGAACCCCGCCCCCGCCACCTCGGCCTTTTCGAGGTGGGGCGAGGCCGGCAGCGCGGCCACCAGCTGCGCCGCGATCTCGCGCGGTGCACGCTTCAGCGCCTTCGCGAGCTGCAGCGCGACGTTGCACGCGTAATCGCCATGCTCGGCCTGCTTGGGCCTCTCCAGCACGATAGCCGGCGCCGGCGCGGCAGACGCGACGTTTCGAACAGCTTGCTCGACCAGCGCGGAAAGCTGCGAGCGCAGATCGGGGAGCACGGGAGCTGGCACGGGGAACCCGGAGAAAAAGGCGGATTATAAGCGAGGTCAGAAATCGAGCGGGTCGACGTCGATCGACCAACGTGCCCGCGTGGCGCGCAGGCGCGACAGCGCCACGAACCATGCGGCAAGATACTCGTGCAACCGGCTCCGCGAGGCAGATTGGACCAGCAGTTGGGCGCGCTCGCGGCCGGCCCGCCGCGCGAGCGCTGCCGGCACCGGATCGTAGACGGTGACGTGTTCATCGAGCGCCCGGCCGAGGCGCGCGGCTTCGGCCAGGAACTGGAGCGCGGTGGCGAGGCGCGGCGCCTCCGCACGCAACAATGCCTGGTGAACGAATGGGGGGAAGCCGGCCTGCCGGCGCTCAAGGAGCGCGGCGTCCGCGAATGCCCGGTAACCCTGGCGACGGAGCGCCAGGTAGAGCGCGTGGTGCGGAAATTCCGTTTGAATCAGCACTTCGCCCTGCGTCCCGCCGCGTCCCGAGCGTCCGGCAACCTGGGTGAGCAGGGCAAACAGCCGCTCGGCGGCCCGGAAATCGCTGCTGTAGAGCTGGCGGTCCGCGTTCAACACGCCCACCAGGTTGAGGTGCGGGAAATCGTGGCCCTTGGCGAGGATCTGGGTGCCGACGAGAACGTCGACGTCGCGCTCCTGGATGCGTTGGCGCATCGCGTTCCAGGCGCGGCGCCGGCGGGTCGTATCGCGGTCGATGCGCAGGATGCGCGCCTGTGGAAGCAAGCGCGCCAGCGCCTCCTCCACGCGCTGGGTGCCTTGGCCGACCGGCTGGAGATCCGGGTTGCCGCAGCCGGGGCAGGCGGCCGGCGGCGATGACACGTGGCCACAATGGTGGCAGCGCACGCGCCGTTCCGGCAGGTGCAGCACGAGCCGCGCAGAACAGCGCGCGCAGCCGGATATCCAGCCGCAGGACCGGCACATCAGTACCGGAGCGTAGCCGCGGCGGTTGATGAATACCAGGGCCTGCTCGCCGCGTGCGACGCACTCCTGCAGCGCGGTGATCAAGGGCCCCGACAGCCCCTCGGCCAACTTGTCGCCACGCGTGTCGATGCAGGCGATGCGGGGGGGCGGGGCCCCGATGCGGTTGGGAAGCGTGAGCAGCGTGTAACGGCCACTGACGGCGTTATGGTAGGTTTCGAGGGCGGGTGTAGCCGAGCCGAGCACGAGGGGCACTCCACGTTGCCGCGCCCGCACCACGGCGAGGTCCCGTGCCGAATAACGAAACCCCTCCCCCTGCTTGAACGAACTGTCCTGTTCCTCGTCCACGATGATGAGGCCCAGCTCCGGCAGCGGCACGAACACGGCGAGCCGCGTGCCGAGTATGATGCGGGCCCGCCCGGAGGACGCTGCGCGCCAGTGCTCCAGCCGCTCCGTTTCGGCGAGGCCGCTGTGCAGGCTCACCGCGTGCGTACCCGGAAAGCGGTCCTGTATCAGCGTTTCCAGCTGGGGCGTGAGCGCGATCTCGGGCACGAGCACCAGCGCCTGTCGTCCGGCCTTCAGCGTTGCAGCAATGGCATGCAGGTAGACCTCGGTCTTGCCGCTGCCCGTGATCCCGAGCAGAAGAAAGGGGTGGAATCCGCCGAGGCGTGCGCAGATCTCGGACACCGCGTGTGCTTGCTCGCCGGTCAATTGCGGCCCGGCAGCGGCCTCGAACCGCGCGGTCGTGCCCGGGGGCTCCACCGTCTCGAGTCGCACCCAGCCGCGTTCCAGGAAACGTTTGAGTGCCGCGCGGCATTGCCGAAATGCGCTGCCTGCCTCGGCCGCCCCGAGTGGCCCCCGGCGCAAGCGTTCCAGCAGGCGGCGCTGGGCATGGGCGCGCGATGGGAAAGCGGCTTCCCCCAGCGCCGCCCCGGCCGGAGTGAGATGGTAGCGATTGCGGTCGGTTGATCGTGCGGGATCTCCGGGGCGACGCAGACGCGCGGGCAGGGCGCCCAACACCACCGCGCCCAAAGGGTGGTGATAGTAATCGGAGGCAAACCGCAACAGGCGCAGATCTTCCACGGCGAGCGGCGGCAGGTCGCGCAATATCCGGATCGCTTCCTTCAGGCGCTCCGCCGGCACCGTCGTGGCCTGGGCGAGCTCGATGATCACGCCCACCGCGCGCGCCCGATTGAATGGCACGAGCACACGCCGTCCCACGTCGGCCGCGGTCGCTTCTGGGGCGCGGTAGTCGAACAGCTTGGGGACCGGAACGTCGAGCGCAACGCGAATAATGCTCATGCCAGCCGTGGCTTGCGCGATGTGCGGCTTGGAACTCGCGCCTTCGTGCGCCGGTAAGCGCTTTGATGAGAAGGCACCCGATTCATGCAGACCGCGCGGCTCGAATTATCAACAGCATGCTGTGGATAACCGTGTTGACAATTCGATCACGGCCCGAACAAACGCCGAGGATTGCCGCGTCTTCGCTGATCTTCATTCCCGATGTAAGTGAAAATAACCTATATCAATTAAGTAGTTATATGTTGTCGTGGCTCTAAACGCCACCGCGCAGCGCGTGCCGGCCAAAGCAGGTTCTGCTGTGCATAACCCGGGCCGACTGCCGGGAGAGCCAGTATCGGCGCGGGTTTTCAGTGATACGCCGGACTCAATTCATGAACCGCGTCCACCAGCGCGGCAACGCTGTCGGGAGGGGTGAACTGGCTGACGCCATGACCCAGATTGAAAATATGACCAGCGCCGTTCCCATAGGCTGCGAGCGCGGTGGCAACGCCCGCGCGAACTGCCGGCTTGCCCGCCAGCAATACCGCAGGATCCAAATTGCCCTGGAGTGAGACGCGCTCGCCGACACGCTCGCGCGCCGCGCCCAGATCGACCGTCCAGTCGACCCCGATCGCGTCACAACCGCTGGCGGCCTGCGCCTCGAGCCATCCTCCTCCGCCTTTGGTAAACAGGATGCTGGGAACGCGCTGACCGTCGTGCTCGCGCCTGAGTCCTGCCACGATGCGCTGCATGTAAGAAAGCGAGAACTCCCGATACTCGGCGGCACCCAGCGCGCCACCCCAAGTGTCGAAAATCATCACCACCTGCGCTCCGGCCTCGATCTGGGCGTTGAGGAAGGCGGTGACTGCACGGCAATTTACCTCCAGGATGTGGTGCAACAACTCAGGGCGGGCATAGAGCATCGTCTTCACCGTGCGGAAGTCTGTGCTGGCGCCCCCTTCCACCATATAGGACGCCAGCGTGTAGGGGCTGCCACAAAACCCGATGAGCGGCACCCCGCCGTTCAACGCCGATCGTACCTGGCGCAAGGTGTCGAGCACGTAACCAAGGCGCTCCTGCGGATCGGGCACGACCAGGCTGCGTATCGCGCGCTCCTCGCGCAGCGGTCGCTCGAGGCGCGGTCCCTCGCCCTCGGCGAAACTCAATCCGAGACCCATGGCGTCGGGCAGCGTAAGTATGTCGGAAAAAACGATGGCGGCGTCGAGGCGAAACCGGGCGAGCGGCTGCAAGGTCACCTCCGTGGCGAGGTCGGGCGACTTGGCCAGCGCGAGAAAGCTGCCGGCCCGGCTGCGCGTGGCGTTGTATTCCGGGAGGTAGCGGCCGGCCTGGCGCATGAGCCAGACCGGCGTGTAGGGCGTGGGCTGCCGCAGCAGCGCGCGGATCAGGGTATCGTTCTTGAGTCTTGGCACTGGGATTGCAGAATCAGGGCTCGACCCACCCATATTGGCTTCGAGGCACCACTCGGGGGTACGGGGGGTTTAGTCCCCTGCTCCCATTTGCCCCGGGGGTCCGGCGTTGCCACCCTATCGCGGCAACGCCGAGGACCCCATGAGAAATTCATCCACCGCGCGCGCGCACTGCCGCCCCTCGCGTATGGCCCATACGACGAGTGACTGCCCGCGCCGCATGTCGCCCGCGGCGAAGATCCTGGGCACCGACGTCGCGTAACAACCGGCGCCGTCGGTGGTCGCCCGGGCGTTGCCGCGAGCATCCTTCGCCACGCCGAAGCTCTCGAGCATGGACTGGACCGGAGAGACAAAGCCCATTGCCAGCAATACAAGGTCGGCGGGCAGCGTGAACGCCGAGCCCGGCACCTCGCTCATCCGGCCGTCCTGCCACGCCAGCCGCACGGCCTTGAGCTGCTTCACTTTGCCGCCCTCTCCGATGAACGCCTTCGTCGCGACCGACCAGTCGCGATCGACACCCTCCTCGTGCGAAGCGGAGGTGCGCAACCGCGTGGGCCAGTACGGCCACACCGGATTGCGCTCCACGTCGGGCGGCATGGGCAGCAGCTCGAACTGCGTGATGGACCGGGCCCCATGGCGGTTGGATGTTCCGACGCAGTCGGAGCCGGTATCACCGCCGCCGATGATCACCACGTGCTTACCGGTCGCCCACAGGTCGGGGACGCCGGCGTCGCCCGCGACGCGCTTGTTCTGCAGCGGCAGGAACTCCATCGCGAAGTGCACGCCGTCGAGCTCCCGCCCGGGTATCGGCAGGTCGCGCGGCTGCTCCGCTCCCCCCGCGAGCACGACAGCGTCGAATTCGGCGAGGAGCTTCCCGGGCGCGATCAGCTCCTTCGACCAATCGGGAACCCCCTTGCCGGGGCGCTCGCTGCCGACGCAAACGCCGGTGCGAAACGAAACACCCTCGGCCGCCATCTGCTCCATGCGCCGGTCGATCTGCCATTTTTCGAGCTTGAAATCGGGGATGCCGTAGCGCAGCAGGCCCCCGATCCGGTCGGTTTTTTCGAACACGACGACGGCGTGGCCGGCGCGCGCGAGCTGCTGCGCGCAGGCGAGCCCCGCGGGGCCGGAGCCCACGACCGCGACTTTCCTGCCGCTCTTGTGGGCAGGGGGTCGCGGCTGGACCCACCCGGCTTCCCACGCCTTGTCGATAATGGCGTGCTCGATCGACTTGATGCCGACCGGATCCTCATTGATGCGCAGCACGCAGGCCTCCTCGCACGGCGCCGGGCATATCCGCCCCGTGAATTCCGGGAAGTTGTTGGTCGAGTGCAGCGACTCGATCGCCGACCGCCAGTCCTGGCGGTACACCAGGTCATTCCAGTCGGGGATGATGTTGTTCACCGGGCAGCCGCTCATGCAGAACGGGATGCCGCAGTCCATGCAGCGGGCGCCCTGAATGCCCGCCGCCTCGTCCGTAAGGTGCGGGATGAACTCGCGGTAATGCTTCTTGCGCGCGTCTTTCGGCTCGTACGCCTCCTCGACGCGGTCGTGCTCGAGAAATCCCGTGATCTTGCCCATGCTATGCGCTCAATGTGGAGTCCGGCTGACTGCGCCGGGAGGAACGCGGGAGGCGGCAGGCCCCCGTCACCGGCGCGGGGAAGCCGCGTCCCCGGTCCCGGTCAGGCGGCGATCCTGCGTCCCTTGGCGGCGAGCTCGCCCAGCGCGCGCCGGTACTCGTTCGGGAACACCTTGACGAATTTCGGCCGGAATTCGTTCCAGCGCTCGAGCACGCGTTTCGCCTGCGCGCTTCCCGTATGGCGCGCGTGGTTCTCGATCAGCCGCTTCACGATGGCCTCATCGGCCATGCCCCCGTGCCACAAATCGCGCGTGAGCTTCGCCTCCTGCTCGGCTTCCGCGACGAGCGGCTCCAGAGCCACCATCGATGCATTGCAGCGCCGGGCGAACTCGCCGTCGGCATCGAGCACGTAGGCGATGCCGCCCGACATCCCGGCGGCGAAGTTGCGGCCGGTCGTCCCCAGCACGACCACGGTGCCCCCGGTCATGTACTCGCAGCCGTGGTCGCCGACGCCCTCGACGACCGCCTGCGCGCCCGAGTTCCTGACCGCGAAACGCTCGCCGGCGACGCCCCGGAAGTACGCTTCGCCGCAGATCGCGCCGTAGAGCACCACGTTGCCGGTGATGATGTTCTCGGTCGGCTCGCCGCGGAACTTGGGAGAGGGCTGGACCGAAATGCGTCCGCCCGAGAGCCCCTTGCCGCAGTAATCGTTGGTGTCCCCAATGAGATCGAGCGTGACGCCCCGCGCGAGGAACGCGCCGAAGCTCTGCCCCGCGGAGCCGGCGAGGCGTATGTGGATTGAGTCATCCGGCAGCCCCTCGTGCCCATAGCGCCGCGCGATTTCCCACGACAGCATGGTGCCAACGGTGCGATTGATGTTGCGGATCGGGGTCTCGATGGTGACCCGCTCGCGGCGCTCGAGCGCCGGGCGCGCGAGCTCGATCAGCCGGTTGTCGAGCGCCTTCTCCAGCCCGTGCGTCTGCTTCTCGCTGTAGTAACGCGCCACTTCGGCCGGCATCTGCGGCACGGCGAAGATTTTCGAGAAGTCGAGGCCCTTCGCCTTCCAGTGCTCGATGCCTTTCCTCGTGTCCAGCAGATCGGCGCGCCCGATCAGGTCGTTGAACCTGCGGATGCCGAGCTTCGCCATGAGCTCTCTGGCTTCCTCGGCGACGAAGAAGAAGTAATTGACGACGTGCTCGGGCTTGCCCTCGAATTTCCTGCGCAGCACCGGGTCCTGGGTGGCGACGCCCACCGGGCAGGTATTGAGGTGACACTTGCGCATCATGATGCAGCCCTCGACAACGAGCGGCGCGGTCGAGAAGCCGAACTCGTCGGCCCCGAGCAGCGCGCCGACCACCACGTCGCGGCCGGTCTTCATCTGCCCGTCCACCTGGACCGCAATCCGCCCGCGCAGGCGGTTCAAAACCAGCGTCTGCTGCGTCTCCGCGAGACCGAGCTCCCAGGGGGTGCCGGCGTGCAGGATGGAGGACCAGGGGGAGGCGCCCGTGCCGCCGTCGTGGCCGGCGATCGTGACGTGGTCCGACTTGGCCTTGGAAACGCCCGCGGCAACGGTGCCGACCCCCACCTCGGAGACGAGCTTCACGCTGACCGCGGCCTCCGGGTTCGCGTTCTTGAGATCGTGGATCAGCTGCGCGATGTCCTCGATCGAGTAGATGTCGTGGTGCGGCGGCGGGGAGATCAGCTCCACCCCGGGCGTCGCGTAACGGATCTCCGCGATGTACTCCGACACCTTGCGCCCGGGCAGCTGCCCGCCCTCGCCGGGCTTCGCTCCCTGCGCGATCTTGATCTGCATCATTTCGGAGGACGCGAGATATTCGGCCGTGACGCCGAAGCGGCCGGAGGCGACCTGCACGATCTTGGATTTCAGCGAGTCACCCTCTTCAAGGGGGATGTCGACTTCCACGCGCTCGCGGCCGAGGCGTGAGAGCAACGTCTCGCCGGCCGCGACCGGGGCGTAGCGCTTGCGATCCTCGCCACCCTCGCCGGTATTGGATTTCCCGCCGAGGCGGTTCATCGCGATCGCGAGCACGGTGTGAGCTTCCGTAGAAATGGCGCCCAGGGACATCGCGCCGGTCGAGAAGCGCTTGACGATTTCGGCGGCGGGCTCGACCTCCTCGATCGGGACGGTCGTGCAGCGGTCGAACCGGAACTCGAAGAGCCCCCGGAACGTGAGGTGGCGCTTGGACTGGTCGTTGATGATCGCCGCGTATTCCTGGTAGGTCTGGTAGGAATTGCTGCGCGCCGAGTGCTGCAGCTTCGCGATCGCATCGGGAGTCCACATGTGCTCTTCACCACGGACGCGCCAGGCGTAATCGCCGCCGGCGTCGAGCGCGCCGCGCAGCACCGGGTCCTCGTTGTTGAATGCCGCCTGATGCATGCGGATGGATTCATCCGCGGCATCGAAGACATCGATACCCCCGACCAACGAGGCCGTGCCGGTGAAATACTTGTCCACCAGGGAGTGCGCCAGGCCCACCGCCTCGAAGATCTGCGCGCCGGTATACGACATGTAGGTCGAGATGCCCATTTTGGACATCACCTTTTTCAAGCCCTTGCCGACCGCCTTGACATAGTTCTTGATCGCTTTCCTGCCGTCCACGCCGGACCCGAATTCGCCGCGTCCGGCGAGATCGAGCAGCGTCTCGAGCGCGAGGTACGGGTGCACCGCCTCGGCCCCGTAGCCGCCGAGAAGGGCAAAGTGGTGCACTTCCCGCGCCGAGCCGGTCTCGACCACCAGCCCCGTGCTGGTGCGCAGCCCCTTGTTGACCAGGTGCTGGTGGATCGCCGACAGCGCGAGCAGCGCGGGGATTGCGACCAGGTTGCGCTCGACCCCGCGGTCGGAGATGACGATGACGGAAAAGCCCGCGCGCACGGCGTCCTCGGCCTGCGCGCACAGCGAGGCGAGGCGCGCTTCGACCGCTTCCTTGCCCCAGGCGATGGGGTAGGTCGTGTCGATCTCGAACGACTTGAACTTGCCGTCGGTGTAGCGGTCGATGTGCCGGATCTTCTCCATCTCGAAGAAATCGAGCACGGGCTGGCTGATCTCCAGCCGCAGGGGCGGATTCATCTCGTCGATGCCGAGGAGGTTGGGCTTCGGCCCGATGAAGGACACGAGCGAAGTCACCAGCTCCTCGCGGATGGGATCGATCGCGGGATTCGTCACCTGCGCGAAGAGCTGCTGGAAATAGTGGTATAACGTCTTGTTTTTAAAAGACAAGACGGCGAGAGCGGCGTCGTTGCCCATGGAGCCGACCGGCTCCTCGCCGTTCGAGGCCATCGGCGCCAGCTGGAACTTGATATCTTCCTGCGTATAGCCGAACGCCTGCTGCCGGTCGAGCAACGGCACCTCCGATTTGAGCGGCGGCGTCTTCTCGGTTTCGACTTCGTCGAGCTTGACGCGTATCCGCTCGATCCACTCGGCGTAGGGCCTGGCCGAGGCAAGCGTGTCCTTCAACTCCTTGTCGTCGATGATGCGGCCCTTCTCGAGGTCCACCAGGAACATCTTGCCCGGCTGCAGGCGCCACTTCTTAACGATTTTCTCCTCGGGCACCGGCAGGCAACCGCACTCGGAACCCATGATCACGAGGTCGTCCGCGGTCACGATATAGCGGGAGGGGCGCAACCCGTTGCGGTCGAGGGTCGCGCCGATCCGCAGCCCGTCGGTGAAGGCAATCGAGGCCGGGCCATCCCACGGCTCCATCATGGCGGCGTGGTATTCGTAGAATGCGCGCCGGGCGGGATCCATCAGGGTGTGGTTTTCCCATGCCTCCGGGATCATCATCATCACGGCGTGGGCGATCGAATAGCCGCCCATCACCAGCAGCTCCAGCGCATTGTCGAACGAGGCCGAATCCGACTGCCCGTCGTAGATCAGCGGCCAGACCTTGTCGAGGTCCCGGCCGAGCGTGGGCGAGGAGATGGCGCCCTGACGCGCGCGGATCCAGTTGATGTTGCCGCGCAGGGTGTTGATCTCGCCGTTGTGGCAGATCATGCGGAAGGGGTGCGCGAGATCCCAGCTGGGGAAGGTGTTGGTCGAGAAGCGCTGGTGCACGAGGGCGAGCGCGGATTCGACGCGCGCGTCCTTCAGATCGAGGTAGTACTCGCCCACCTGGTAGGCGAGCAGCATGCCCTTGTAGCAGATCGTCCGCGCCGAAAAGGTGGGCACGTAGAACTCCTTGCCGTGGGCGAGCTTCAACGCCTGGATGGCGTGCCCCGCGCTCTTGCGGATGATGTAGAGCTTGCGTTCGAGCGCGTCGGTGACCGTGATTCCCTTGCCGCGGCCGACGAACACCTGCCGGATGGCGGGCTCGATCTTCTTCGCGGGCTCGGCGAGGTCGGAGTTGTCGACCGGCACGTCGCGCCAGCCGAGCAGCACTTGGCCCTCGTCCTTGATCGCGCGCTCGATTTCGTATTCGCAAGCCAGCCGCGAGGCGGGATCGCGCGGCAGAAACACCATGCCGACGCCATACTGGCCGACCGGCGGCAGCTTCACGCCGCGCTTCGCCATCTCCTCGCGGAAGAACCGGTCGGGAAGCTGGATCAGGCAGCCCGCGCCGTCGGAGAGCTTCGGATCCCAGCCCACCGCGCCGCGATGCGTGAGATTCTTCAACACCGTCAGGCCCTGCTCGACGATGGCGTGGCTCTTCTTGCCCTTGATGTGCGCGACGAAACCGACGCCGCACGCGTCGTGCTCGTGGCGCGAATCGTATAACCCCTGCGCGGGCGGCATTCCTGGTTGGTCCACTCGGCGCGTCCTAGAGAGCCCGTCGATTCCGTTGCCTGCGCTCGTCCTGCTGCGCTGCAACAAGCAGGAGCGAAAGCGCCGGCGCGAAGAGGAAGTTTACTGCCATCAGCTACTTACAGCAATAGTTTTGCAGGCCGGGCCGATTGCCCCAGGTCAGGTTTCCTCGATGGCAAACAGCCGCCGGTGCTCGAGGATCGCGTAGCGGTCCGTCATGCCGGCAATGTAATCGGCGATGGCGCGCGGCGCATCCGCGCGCGCCCGCTCCTGGAATTCGGGCGGCAGCAGCCGGCTGTCCGCCAGCAACGCCGTGAACAGGTCTGCCACGATCCGGCGCGCCTTGTTGCTCATGCGCACCACGCGATAGTGGCGGTAGAGGTGCTCGCGCAGGAAGCGCTTCAGGTCCTCGCTTTCCTTGCGGATACGCGGGCTGAACGCGATCAGCGGCGGCGCCCGCCGCACGTCCTCGATTGTGCCGGGCGCGTGCCTGCGGATGTTCTCCGCGCTGGTGCGTACGAGGTCCGTGACCAGGGTGTCGATCATGCGCCGCACCGTCTCGTGCCGGAGCCGCCGGGGCGGGAGCCGGGAATACTCGCGCAGGACGGCCTTCATGTGGCGCGCGAACACCGTTACCTCCGAAAGTTGCGCCAGGTCGAGTAGCCCGGACCGCACGCCGTCATCCACGTCGTGGTTGTTGTAGGCAATCTCGTCTGCGAGGTTGGCGACCTGCGCTTCCAGCGACGGGCGCCGCCGCTTCACGAAGCGCTCCCCGATTTCGCCGAGCGCACGGGCGTTCTTGAGGGAGCAGTGCTTCAATATTCCTTCGCGCGCCTCGAACGTCAGGTTGAGGCCGTCGAATGCGGCGTAGCGCTGCTCCAGCATGTCCACCACGCGCAGGCTTTGCAGGTTGTGCTCAAAGCCCCCGTAGGGCCGCATGCAGGCATGAAGCGCGTCCTGGCCGGTATGGCCGAAAGGGGTATGGCCAAGGTCATGCGCGAGCGCAACGGCTTCGGTCAGGTCCTCGTCGAGCCGCAGGCTGCGCGCGACCGTTCTCGCGATCTGTGCCACCTCGAGGCTGTGCGTGAGGCGGGTGCGGAACAGATCGCCTTCGTGGTTGACGAAGACCTGGGTCTTGTACTCCAGGCGGCGGAAGGCGGTGGAATGCACGATGCGGTCGCGGTCGCGCTGGTATTCGCTGCGGCCGCGCGGCGGGGCCTCGCGGTGGCGGCGGCCGCGCGAGCGCTCCGGCCGCGCCGCGTAGGGGGCAAGGTCACGCCCGGACATGCACGGCGCCGGCGTCGAGCACATCGCCGAGCGCGGCGCGCGGCACCTCGCCCGAAACGTAAGCTTCCCCGATGCGCTTGGGCAGCACGAAGTGGATGCGGCCGCCCGCCACTTTCTTGTCGTGGCCCATCAGCTCGAGGTAGCGCTCCAGGCCGAGCCTGGGCGGTTCAAGAGGCAGGCCTGCCGACTTCAGAAGCGCGGCGAGGCGGCGCACGTCCTCGGCCGCAAGGTGCCCAAGGCGCTGCGACAGCTTCGCCGCCAGCAGCATGCCGGCGGCAATCGCCTCGCCGTGGAGCCAGGTGCCGTAGCCGGTGCCGGCCTCGATGGCGTGACCGAACGTGTGGCCCAGGTTCAGAAGAGCGCGGGG
>Ga0214471_10000926_pt1 | contig 23790 bp, 24 predicted proteins | sample RVTome_5_FD_207665 | JGI IMG/M metagenome (GOLD analysis project Ga0214471, IMG submission 207665) | Soil microbial communities from uranium-contaminated site in the Upper Colorado River Basin, Wyoming, United States - RVT142D155 | ecosystem: Environmental > Terrestrial > Soil > Contaminated >... | reverse complement strand
TTTTTTTATAGCTTCTATCGAAACCACTTTCGTTAAACCTACTATCACTCCCAACGCAACAATATTAGCTACAATCACTTTACCCAACCGGGTTCTAGCGATCTCTATTATCGGGAGCCTATATAATAACTTATACTTTCCCATCGGTACATCTCGTACGGTTTCATTATCTATTATCAAGATCCCGTCATCCTTAATATCTCCCGCGTACATATTAGCCGCTTTTTGAGTTAGGGCTAGGAGAACATCGACCTTCGTTGCTTTTGGATAATCTATATCTTGATTACTGATTATTACTACAGAACTGCTAAATCCCCCTCTAGACTCTGGTCCGTATGATTGAGTCTGAATGGCGTTCTTCCCATCGTGAAGCGCGGCGGCCTCGGCTAAGATTATGCCGGCAAGTATAAGTCCCTGACCACCTGAGCCACAGAGCCTTATCTCATACCTATCTAACATTATTCAATACTCTCTTTCCATATTTACTCTATCGACCGATTTCTCAAAACTCTCTGTAAGTGCATGATAAAGCTGTGTATATTCAGGTGCTTCCCTTCTATGGAGTACACCGGTTATGAATCTCCCTTCGAGCTCTTCGGCCCCCATTTTCTGGGCCCTATCTACACGTACTGCGTGTCTTCTCTGCCAGTCTAAGAGCGAGAAGGCCGATTTAAAGGTGTTCTTTCTGCCATAATAAACAGGGCATCCAACCATCACTTCAACTACTGAAAACCCCTTGTGTTTGAATGCCTCTATTATGATCTTATCAAGTGAAAAGATATTATAGGTGGTCTCCCGTGCTACAAATGTAGCTCCGGCCCCAATCGCAAGCTTAGAGAGGTCAAACTGGGGGTCTATATTGCCATATGGCGTGGTGGTTGAATAGGAACCGTAGGGAGTTGTTGGGGAGTGCTGTCCGCCTGTCATTCCATATATATAATTGTTAAAAATTATATATTTCATATCAATATTTCTACGGCAGGCGTGTATAAAATGATTTCCCCCTATCGCTGCGCAGTCTCCATCGCCTGAGACCACTATCACATTAAGTGCGGGGTTGGCAAGTTTAATGCCGGTGGCGAATGTCAAAGGCCTGCCATGGGTTGTGTGGAGTGTATTAAAATCTAAGTAACCAGAAATCCTGCCGGAACAGCCTATTCCCGAAACAATCACCGTGTCTTCCTTTTTATAACCTAACGAATCGATCGCCCTTATTAAGGATTTCATCACTATTCCGTTCCCACATCCAGGGCACCAGATGTGTGGCATCTTATCTTTTCTCAAGTATCTGTTGTAGTCAAAAGCCATGTTTACGATACCTCTTAATGTATGACGCCCTCTACTATCTCATCCGGTGAAATTAGCTCCGTATTCACCCGATTTATGGGTATCACATCTGCTTTTCCACAAATTGCTCTTTCTACCTCTAATACTACCTGTCCGAGGTTCATTTCCGGAACGACTATCTTCCTGACGCCTTTAAGTCGCCGCTTAATTTGCTCTGTGGGAAATGGCCAAATCGTGATAAGTTTTAAGAGACCAACTTTCTTTCCAAAATCCCTTGCAAGATTGACCGCGAGTTTTGCCGATCTCGCAACAGATCCATAGGCAACAATAGCCGTTTCCGCATCGTCAAGCATATACTCTTCCCAGTGCGAGATTTCATCCTTTCCCATCTCAATCTTTTTTGTAATTCTTTTAATTAGCTCCTCAATTATTTTAGGGTCATTCGTAGGAAATCCACTCCAGTCGTGATCGAGTCCCGTTATGTGAAACATATATCCGTTGCCGAAGTTGGCTAAGCACGGAACTCCGTCTTGCGAGGGTTTATAGGGAAGATAATTCTCCGGGGCAACTGTCGGTTTTTTCCTGTTTTTAATGATTATCTCACTGAGTTTAGGTGTTCTAATTTTTTCCCTCATATGTCCGATAACTTCATCGAGTAGAAGGACCACTGGATTTCTGAAACTTTCAGAAATATTAAAAGCCCTTACGGTCTCGTAAAAGCACTCCTCGATGGTTGAGGGGGCAATTGCAACTGCCGGATGGTCTCCGTGGGTTCCCCAACGGGCTTGCATCACATCACCCTGACTAGGACCCGTAGGAGCACCGGTGCTTGGTCCACCACGCATCACATCGACAATAACACAGGGAACCTCCGCCATACAGGCAAACCCTATCTGCTCTTGTTTCAGAGAAAACCCAGGACCGCTAGTTGCCGTCATGGCTTTCGCTCCAGCAATTGAAGCACCGATTACCGCCCCCATAGATGCGATTTCATCTTCCATCTCGATGAAAACACCCTTTCTTCGAGGGAGGTTATAAGCCATATATTCGGCAATCTCACTTGATGGACTTATGGGATAGCCTGCGAAGAAATTGCATCCCGCAAAGATGGCTCCTTCTGCACAGGCTTCATTTCCTTGGATAAACTTTACCTTCTCCATATCTTCCTTTTCGCTGTTTTCAAAATTTAATCGACAGTTATTGCGAAATCAGGGCACTCTAACTCACATAGCATACATCTACTGCAGAGGTTTATATCCGTTACTGATGGGTAAGCCCCCTTCATCTCCAGACATCTATTTGGGCATATTTCGACACATATCTCACAACTCTTGCAAAATTCCTCATTTAAAGTAATGGTAACATTTTTCCCCCGCGCTTTTTGGCTGACTCCACTCCAGACAGTGCTCTTACGTTCTTCTTCCTGCCAAACTTGATCTATTTGGTTCATATGTGTAACTTCCTTGGTATATTCGCATTTGCAAAATTCGTACCAAGCTTTTAGTTGAGCGCTCCTAAGATCCTTCATTCTCATAGGGATTAAGAAAAAGCGGTCGTGCACTAAAGAATATAGGTCTCTATTGCCTTCTGATGATGTGGAGTGCAACACGAAGAATCGCTTACGAAGGTGTCATATGTCAGGAAATCCAACGCATTCGCGAGACCTGGATGATTACTCCTTGGTATGTGACCGGTAAGACTGATCGGCATGATATTTGCCTATGAAAAGGTTGGTATGCAATTAGATGATTAAGCTAGGGCTAGAGGCTAGAAGGTAGGGTTGAGGAGAACGAAGCACTTAATGACAAAATAAAACTAAGGAGGTAGCCAAATGATATATAGAAACATCTTTTTAAATATGGCTATTGGTATCGTGTCAGTTTTATTCTTTGGGATTAGTGGCTTTGCTCAGGAGGGGGGAGCTCAGGTTGAGGCAGGAAAAAAGATATACAACGAGATGAAATGCCCCATGTGTCACAAAATAGATGGTGTTGGAGGGAAGATTGGCCCTGACCTTTCAGGTGTAGGTAGCAGGAAAGATGCTCAGTGGATAAAGGGATTTCTAAAGGACCCAAAATCCATCATTCCAGATACAAAACAGCCGCCTTTTAAGGGTACGGATGAGGAACTCGAAGCCGTTGTGACCTATCTGATGAGCCTTAAATAAAATAGGTCTGGACAAAATAAACATTAGCTCTCGTTATAGCATAGGTCATTTGAATATGAAAAACAGGGTATTTTTTCACCTAAAATTAGGGCGTTTTCCCTATTGCAAGGACTAGCCCCCTTTTACTATATTAAAGGTGAGATCAAAAAAAGGGGGTAATAATCATGAAAAGGTACTTTGGTAATGAAGTCGTAAAGAAGGGAATTTATCTCAGTCTCAAGCGAAGGGATTTTGTCACTATAGAGAATGAAAGCGACCCTTTACCGGGCGCAAGTGACGAACGGTACGTCAACATACAGCCCATAGCCATGATTGTGTTGGGACCAATTATGGGGCTAATGTACGTGATCTTCTTGCCGTTTATCTCGTTTGCGATGGTTTTGGGTCTCATGGCTAGCAAAGCGCTACTGGGATTGCGGTTGCTAGGGGAGAGCCTGCTGAGAGAAGCTACTCTGCATTGGATACCCGGGGTGGCCTACCTCACGTGGCGAAGACGATCTGAAAGGGGCGAAAGGCAACAGTTTCAGGAGGGTCTAAAAGAAGAGAAAAAACCCAGGGCTCCCGACCTTCTCAGCGAACTAGAAAAGGAAATCGCAAAGAAGCGCGAAGAGGCGAATAAAAGTTAATATGAGGTCATAAGATAAAGGGGTCCAAAAGATGCATCGATGTCTTTAGCTACGCTCACGCAGATCGTCATATATGTTAATTTGGTCTTGATATTTCCCATTTTTGCTCTGGCTGAGCCCGAAGCCAAGTTGTCAGAGGAAGTAGAGTTTTGTCTAGGGTGTCATAGTGATCCAAGCCTCAGTATTGTATTGCCGAGCAATGAGGAAATGTCCCTCTACGTGAACTCAGATAATTTCGCCTCATCGATTCATGGTGACAAACTGGCCTGTACCGACTGTCATAGCGACATATCAGATTATCCACACCCCGAAAAAGAGCTCGAAAACAGACGCGCCTACAGCTTGGCTCTCTATGAGAATTGTAAACGGTGTCATTTTGCCAACTACACAAAAACCTTAGAGAGCATTCATTACAGTCTCCTATCAAATGGAAATACAAGGGCTCCTGTCTGCGTGGATTGTCATGGAGCCCATTATGTAACAAGACCAGATAAGCCGAAAGCGAGAATTTCCCAAACCTGTAAGAAGTGCCATGTTGGGGTCTACGAAATTTATAGCACAAGCATTCACGGGAGGGCTTTAATTGAAGAAAACAACCCGGACGTTCCCGTGTGTAGTGATTGCCACAATGCGCATAATATAGACGATCCGAGAACCCGTACCTTTCTGTTAAAAACCCCTGAGCTATGCGGGAAGTGTCATGCAAATGAAACACTCATGCAGAAATATGGGCTCTCGACTAAGGTTCTAGAAACCTATCTTAAGGACTTTCATGGGGTAAGTGTTACATTTTATAAGGGCCAAGAAGAGGATATTACTTCCTGGAAGCCTGTTTGTACTGATTGCCACGGGGTTCACAATATTACCAAAGTAACTGACCCCGATTCTCCTGTACTAAAAGCGAATCTTGTACACACATGTAAAAAATGCCACTCGGATGCCACTACAAATTTTCCTGGGGCGTGGCTTTCTCACTACGAACCGAGCCCTGACAAGGCTCCCCTCGTGTATTATATAAAGCTCTTTTATAAGATATTTATTTCTTTTACGATCGGCGGGCTAGTGCTCCATATCTTGCTTCATGTCTGGCGTGTGGCGACAAATAGATAGCTGAGGAAAAGTTCAAATGGATAATAGAATGAGGGATGAGATAAATCTTGAAGAAGGTAAAAATTCCAAAAATGAAGTTATGCCGCGAGGAACGCGTCTTCCAGATAAGTTTGTAAGATTTAATCCCCTTCAAAGGATAGAGCACCTTCTAGTTATGATTTTTTTTATCATACTCGTAATTACAGGGCTCCCTCAGGAATTTTTTGAAGCCTCCTGGTCAGCATGGATTATAACGAGGCTTGGGGGTATTGACATGACTCGTTTTATCCACCGCATGTTTGGTATTCTGTTTGCTGCACTGGTTGTTTGGCATTTGGGTCGCATTACTCTATTTGTTCTTTTGAGAAAGGTAAGACCTTCAATAGTTCCAACATTCAAAGATTTCAACGATGCCGTAGGAATGCTCAAATACTACATGGGGCTTTCCGAGGAGCACCCTAAATTCGGTCGCTATGATTTTAGGCAAAAGTTTGAATATTGGGGACTTGTAATCGGTGGGATTTTTATGATCGTTTCAGGCTTTGTCCTCTACTTTCCAATCTTTTTTACAAAATTCTTACCCGGGGTAATCATACCCGCGGCGGAAACTGTCCACGGCTATGAAGCTCTGCTTGCCTTTCTCGTCATAATTATCTGGCATATGTATGGAGCACATTTTAATCCCGATGTATTTCCATTCGACCCAAGTATTTTCACTGGAAAGATTTCACGAGAGAGAATGGAAAAAGATCACCCTTTAGAATACGCAGAGCTTATTAAATCTTGGACTAAGAATGAAGAGAACAAAAAACTTGCCGGGGGCAAAAAAGGGGATAATGTATAATAAATTCAGTAGATATTCATTGGGAGAAATGGTATATAGGTGGTCTATTGATAGAACAGGGAAATGGATCTTTTGGAATTTAGTTTTAGTCAATATGTGTTTCAGTGTGTATTGCATTCTTTTATCATAGCCCTTGTTATTGAAGTATTATTAAAAATATGGCATGAAGAGCGTCCGCTTCTACAAATCAGGTTTCGTAGTCTTGTAATACTGATTCCGGTTTTATCTTTCCCCCTGTATCAATTGATCTATCCTCATCGCGGAAGCTTGGAGTTTCGTGAAGACATGGCTATCTTCGATATAAACCAATGGCTACTTTTAAGATTGGGTGATGGCATTTTGGTTTGGCATTTAGCTATTGCCCTATTGGGAGTTGTAACTGTCATTTTTCTTGTACAAGAAGCTATTCCGACACTACTTCATCACTATGCTGGCGAGGAGGATAAGACCCTTTATAAGAGTGGTACAATCCCTAAACTTGATGGAGTCATAAGAGATTTGGAGCAAAGGTTACCCATGGCCGTACCAAGGATTTTTCTATTAAATGGGAAAGAGCCTACAATATATGCAAAAGGGCTAACGAAAGGTTCCATCAACATCTCCTATTCTCTCATAGAAGCTCTCGACCTTGAAGAGCTTCAAGGGGTGCTTGCCCATGAGATGGGTCATATTTTGAGAAGGGATAACGCCACAGGTTGGGTAATGTTTCTTTTACGATTTGTCATGTTTTATAATCCGATTGTCCTTATCGAGTTTCGAAGAATCATAAATGAACGAGAGACGCTCTGCGATGATCTTGCTTCAACGTTTACCGGGAAGCCGCTTGCTATCGCTTCAAGCTTAGTAAAAATTTTTCGGATGGGTAAGGCAGATAGGTTTTCTCAAATATCAAAGTCTGGCTTGAGAGGTAGAATCTTATCAATAGTTCATAATCTTGAGAGTCATTCGCACAGGGTACGAATCGAGAACAGAGTAACAAGGATGGTACGTCCAAAGAATATCTATAATCCTCCGTATCCAAATATCCGACTCGGAATAACAGCTCTTTCGCTAATTTTGCTCCTATTCTTTGTCGTATGAGCGTTAAAATGCTCTCACAATTTGAAATAAGGCAAACGGCCTAAAGCTATGACTCGAAAAGCTACTTACTTTTTAAGAGAAATGTCGAAAATAGTGTTATCTATCACTATCTTGATGTGTGTGGTATTGATATCACTATACGTTTTGAAAAAAGTCCCCGCATATATACAGGAAAGCGAACAGAAATTTTACAGTAGCGTAGAAGAAGCTGAATATTCACTTGGATTAAGAATTTTTCTTCCATCATACTTCCCAGATTATCTCATCTGGCCGCCTAAAGAAATCAAGGTGGTAAGAAAGCCCTCCCTTATCATAACACTGGTATTCCTTTCACAAGTACATGGTAGCCCTAGCTTAGTAATTCACCAAATTATTTCAAATAAAGATGAAAGCAAAGGTGTGGGATTTGATTTTGTGGAACCTAAAAGGCATTCCGGAGAGACTCAAATCTCGGTCGGTGGAGCGAAAGGCACACTAAAAATCGGTGTGGGAGAAAATGGAAACCAGTGGATCCAGCTAAGTTGGAAAGAAGGGGATAGAAAGATGGTTTTAATATCTAACGGGTCCGTTGAGGATTTACTTAAAATCGCAAGGAGCATTCACCATTGAGATGGGCTTAAAATCCTTTTTTGAAAGACCCAGCTTGCGAAGGAGAATAATCTTACTCAGTGCCTCTGGTATGCTGACCATACTAGTAATACTCGGTGTCTCAGATTTTCTCAATATGCGTGACAGTGTCAACCAAATGCTTCGAGAGCGGCTCGTGCTTGCCCAAACGGTTGCGAGCAATCTCGAGGATTTAATCAGGCAGAATCTTATGTATCTTCAAGACGTTGCTTTCTCCAAGGGCGTCAATCTGGCAGACGAAGACCTGGGACCGGAAAAAGCCGCTCTTCATAATGCATTATTGCGGTCCATTTTCGCCAATGTGTTTTTGCTTGACAGCAAAGGGCATCTCTTGTGGATAGAACCGCCTCGTCCTGCTCTCGCCGAAGCAAACTTCGGGGATTTTTCCCCTGTTAGAGAGTCTATTCTTACAGGGAAGCCTATCGTTTCTAATTTGTTTGAGATAAGGCCTCAAGCAAAAAAGGCGGTATTCGCTCTGATCCCTATAGTTAAGAATGGAAGAACTTTGGGTCTCGTAGGAGGGGAAGTTGATCCTACCGGAGCTGCATTGCCTAGGGTTATCCGGCCAGTAAAGATTGGGGAGACAGGGTATATCGAAATTATAGATGGAAACGGGTTTGTTTTAGCCTCTACCAAGTCGGGAAACATCTTAACTGAAAGCGACCATGGCGGATTCCTTTCAGGACTTATCAAGACGGCGCGGTCCAGCGTAGGCACATGCCACAGTTGCCACGAGGAGGGGATAACGGGTAAGCCAAAAAAAGAGATCATGGCTTTTGCTCCTCTCTCAGACATCCCTTGGGGAATTGATATTAGACAGGCTGAGAGTGAAGCCCTTGCTCCCGTGGAAAGCATGAAAAGACGCTTTTTTACGTTTGGCGCCGTATTGTTTGTAGTCGCTCTAATTTTAACCCTAGGGGTAGCTCAGAGCGTTATTGCACCAGTTAAATCTTTAACAATGTCTGCCCGGAGAATTGCTTCTGGCAATCTCTTTGAGCCTATTTCTATATCCGGAGATGATGAAATCGGGCAACTTGGGAAAACCCTGGATGAAATGAGGATTAAGCTCAAGAATTCCCTGGATGAAATCGCTGCGTGGACAGGAGAACTTGAGAGAAGGGTGGATGAGAGAACAAAAGAAACCTTTTCCCTGTATGAGGAACTCAGGAAGAAGGAGGAGAAGCGAGGAGAACTCCTCCGTAGGATAATCTCAGCCCAAGAAGAAGAACGGAAGAGGATTGCAAGGGAGTTACACGATGAAATGAGCCAAACTCTTGCTGCAATGCTTATTTCCCTCGAAGCAATAAGAGAGGCGAGTGCACCTAAGTTGCTTGAAGTGAAAATAGATAATGCAAGGAAACTTGCACTTCGTGCTATAGATAGCACGCACCGCATGATTTTTGACCTCCGTCCTGCTATTCTTGATGACCTCGGGCTTTCTGCTGCTATAAAGTGGTATGCAGAAGAACGCCTCAAGCCCTTGGGCATTAATTTCCGCTACGAGGGGAATCTGTTTGAAAAAAGGTTTCAAACCCAGATCGAAACTGTGCTATTTAGAGTTGCTCAAGAGGCTATAACGAATATAGCCAAGCACTCTCAAGCTGAAAATGTTATTATTAATCTGGAACTCGAAGATAGCCTCATTACATTAGAGATAGAAGATGATGGCAATGGATTTGATTTAGAGAGTATATCAAGTACAAAGGCGGGTAGCCGGGGGCTCGGACTTCTCGGAATGAAGGAAAGGGTCTTACTTCTTGATGGAAAGCTTGAAGTACAGTCACAACCCGGATCTGGGACAAGGGTTGTAGTTACGGTTCCATTGAGGGAGGTGAGTTAAAATCAGTAATATAAAGGTGCTTATCGCCGATGACCACGCCCTTATACGTGAAGGCATAAAGGCACTTCTTGAGAGTTGCGGAGACATTGAGGTCGTAGGCGATGCCACCGATGGTGGGGAAGCTATAGAAAAGACCCGAAAGCTCAAGCCAGATGTGGTGCTAATGGACATAGCTATGCCTGGACTGGGAGGGCTCGAAGCTACGCTGGAGATACGAAATGCCTGTCCCCAGACAAAAATAATCGTCCTTACCCAGTATGATAATAAAGAGTACATATACAGGTTCTTAAAAGCGGGTGCTTCTGGCTATGTTCTTAAAAAAGCAACGAGTACAGAGCTTATATCCGCCATCCAGGCAGTGAATAGAGGCAGCTCATTTTTGTATCCCGATGTAGCTCCTGCCGTGATAGAGGGGTACCTGCAAACAAGGGATAAAGACATTGAGGAGGACCTTTACGAAAACCTCACTAATAGAGAAAAACAGGTGCTAAAGCTCGTCGCAGAGGGCTATAAGAACAATGAGATTGCTGATATGCTTTACATGAGTGTTAAAACTGTGATGGGCCATAGAACACACATAATGGAAAAGCTTAATATTCACAGCCGAACCGAACTCATAAAATTTGCCATTCGAAAGGGATTAATAGAGGTAAAGCCCTAAGAGTATTCAAGTCCTTACAACCTCAGTCCGTTGTTTTTTTCGAGACCCTAAATCGAATAACTGAGTCGATTCATGGCAGTCCGCCGGTGTGGCAGTCGCTACACTTTATCTCCTTCCACATCTCTCCGATATCCTCGGGATGCCGAAATGCAAGCCCATCCGGTTCCATTGAATACTCCATATTCTCTGGCGTTCCCTGCGATATAATAGTATGGCAGGCAGTACACTTATTCGTGATCACCTTTCCATCAGCACTCTTATGAAGTCCATCATGGCAGCGATAGCAGCCGGGGAAATTCAGGTGGCCGATGTTATTCGGGTAGACGTCCCACCGCACCTTCATTATATCAGGGAAAAAGTTGTTCTGATAAATGTCCTGGATCTCCACTATAGCGCCAGAAATCGAATCTTCTTTGTGATTCGTCAACTCAGAATGGTTGTCTTGATAGAATTTTTTGACCCCATTCTCAATTTCCTTCAACGCCGATTCCGTGGAGTCATAATTTCCAGACAGCAGTTTGACCCCGGTTTGTTTTATAAAGGGTAGGTTAGGATCAATCTTGCCAGTACCTAAAGCGAGATTCATCGAATAACTAGGAGAACGGAAAATGTGCGTGGGTCGGTTGTGGCAATCCATGCAGTCCATCTTACGAATATTTGCACTGCCGATTTCTCCATCTGAAAGTGGATTTTCGGTTGACATATATTCGGTCACGTGTCCAGTTTCCAAATTCGTCGTTCTTACCCAGGGAATCTCCTGTCGCGTCTCATCAGTGGCAATGTACTCTAATTTATTGCCAATGTTCATGTGCCAATGGATTCCTTCGGTCAGTCCCGTCTCCGGGCTGCCCCCTCCGGTTCTGATTAGCAGATTAATATCCCAACGAGTATTATTCTCATCAGGCAAGAAATGAAGCAGTCTTTTTTGTTGAGCGCCAAAAAACTGCTCAGGCCAGTGGCACTGCTCACATGTCTCCTGTGCCGGGCGCAAGCTCTCGATTGGGACCGGAATCGGCCTCGGGTATTTGTTTAAGAGAACGGCATAAACCTGGTATAGTCCTGACATTTTAGACTTTACAAACCAGTCTGCCCCTGGTCCTACGTGGCAGTCAACGCAGCGAACCCTTGCATGTGGCGAATTCTGATAAGCGGTGTACTCCGGTTGCATCACACTGTGGCAAAGTGTGCCGCAGAAGGCCACAGAATCAGTAACATGGTAGGCTTTATAACCGCTTAAGGTGACAAGAATTATCAGTAGGATCGAACCCACAAAAAAGATTAATGTCGCATTCCTTTGGTGAGGGTTATTCAGGTCGATTATCGGGAACCGCGGCAATGATCTTATACCTGTGTTTCTGAAACGTTGCCACTCGAAGAGCATGCCAATCGGGATAAGGATCATACCAAAAACAAAAATCATCGGTATTAATACGAAGATGATCAGCCCGGCGTAGGGTACTTCTGAGGTATCAACAATTGAGTGAAGGGCAAATAAGAAGATAAAAACAATTAGCGACAAAGCCGATATAGCCGCACCGGCGTAGCTTAACCAATTGTGGACAATCCTAGGCAATCTCATGCAAGTACCTCCCTGGGAATTTAAAATCTCTGGATAATTTCGTCAAACATTGCCTCCGTTATCGGTCCGTACTTATTTTGAAAAATCGTACTTTGTATTTGTAGTTAATCACTATTTTGCGTAAAAGCAACAGAGATAACTCGTGGATCACGTCGTCTGTTTGGTTCATTTTAAACATTAGAAAGAAAGGTAGCAAAAATCGCAACGATCAATGCCAATCCCACACCCAGTGCAGCAAACCCGAACCATTTCGAAAGCGTATTAGCAAGTTGCGATGGTGGTTCAACAATTATATTGTCGAGCTTTCCTTCTCTTAACAGCCTATCGTATTCTACGGGCCTTTCCTCAATAAATCTTTCCAGAGGTATTTTGCCAGTGAAGATGGTAGTGTCTAATGGAAAGCTCTCCGGACGCAGATGGGTATGGAAGAAATGGAATGTGAATATGAATCCAACAGCAAGAAGGGCCTCCTCTCCGTGGATCACCATTGCCACATTTAGAAAATAACCAGGAAGAAATTTTGTAAAGATCTCTGGCAGCCAGAGCATAAGTCCAGAGACGCCTATTACTGGTATTCCCCAGAAGACCGCAAAATAATCGAACTTCTCCCAATAGGTCCATCTGTCCAGTCTCGGACGAGGACCTAGGTATAAGAACCACCGCACGTTCCGATAGAGATCAACTAGGTCTTCCCTTCTAGGAATAATGGAATTAGGACCATAGAGAAGGCTTAAGTTGCCCTTTAAAAATATCTTGTCTAACATATAACCGAGATGAAAGCTAACGTAACCCAGTGTTATGATTGCAAACACTCTGTGGAAGTACCTTGTAACTTCTACTCCACCGAGTATTCCTTCGAGGATTCTTCCCCAGTCCGTGTAATTGTACATAAGCGGTAGTCCTGTCGCAGCAAGTCCCAGGAAGCTTATGACAAGAGTAACATGGGTAATCCTGTGGGGAAGGGGGAACCGGAGGACATATTTGCCGCTGCTCCAGCGGGTAGGAACCTCTCCCCTGGCCACCGCTACAGCTGAGCGCTGAAGCCAAAGAACCATATGTAATCCGAAAAGGCCAAAAACTGAAATGAGAAGCCAATTCATCAAGGTATATATGTAATAAAGAAAAGGGGACCTATCCTTATCGCCGGGATCAGCATGTGGGTCGTAGCTGACAAACTTTTCACTTATTTCAGTGTGACATCTCCCACAGGTTTTGGTAAGATTCCCAGATGCGATAGAGGAAAAAGGGTCATTCGCAGGGAGAATGAGATGGGCCGTGTGGCAGTCCGAGCACTTTGCGACCTCGACAAACCCTAGAGAGGTTGCCTGCCCGTGAAATGTGTCCTGATAAGTAAGGGCTCTAGCCCCATGGCATCCACTACATTCCTCAGAAATTTGCAGGCGGAATCCAGTTGAACGAGGCTCCTTGATTTCGTGGGACGTGTGACAGGTCGTGCAAACAGGTCCTCTTTCTTCTCCATCTTTCCAGAGCTTTCCATGTAAGCTTCTCTCAAAATTATCATAAATTCCAAGATGACACTTCTTGCAAGTAAGCGGTATATTCCCTCTATAGACACTGGAGTTTTTGTCACTTTTGGGCCTTATATTATGTGCACCATGGCAGTCAGAACAGACCGCTGAGACAATTAAACCGCTGACAAAGACGCCACGGCCGTGAACGCTTTCAGTGTAACTCTCAATAAATTCCGGTGACGGAAGAGGGTGTTCCTTTGTAATCTTTTCGCTTGTATGGCACTTCGAACAGGTCTCAGGAACCTTCAATGGGTTTATAGGTGATGCTGGGTCTTCTTTTGGGAGAATGCCGTGGGAGCCGTGACAACTTGTACATTTTGGGGCATCGTCATCGCCCCCAGCTCTCGCTTCTCCGTGTATACTTTCGGAATACTCTTTTGCGATCTGTGGGTGACATGAAGAGCAATCAACCTTCCCCGGGACTTCTTCGTGGGGTATTTCTGTTACATCCTGATGACAATCTGTGCACTCAAAGCCACTATGAATTGAGGCATCTAAGAGTCCTTTATCAACCAATGGTTCCATCGTTTCGTGGCACATCAGACAGTCTTCACTCTTAAACTCATCAGAATGGGAAGTAACTGTGAAGGGACAAAAAATTAAAAAGAAAAGAGTTAAAAAAAACAATGACTCATTTGATCGCATAACTTGTATCACATGTTGCCTTTTCTTTAACATACAGCCAATAGCTTGGTGCCACCGGTATCTTTGACCATCAAACCAAGATCTGTGGGAAGGTTATACATGTTTTTTGGCCTGAATCCTTTCATTTCGTTACGAAATCAAACGAATTTTTAAGTCACATTTTTCAGATATATTTCTAGCTTCCTATAACCCCTAACTTAAAAACATCTACGTTTCAAGTTTAACCTCTGCTTCCTTCCATGGCGGCAACAGAGCAACGAGGATGTACAGAATAATAAATGGGAGCGCCAGAAAGAATAACGCCACCAAGAGCCCTTCAATTCCGAGCAATTCCATTTTGTAGGTTGTAAGTCCTCTTAAACTCTTGGAAAATAATTGCCCCCCGATAACCACATTCCATCTTATACTAAAAATTCCTATCAGGGTAAGAATCGCACTTCCAAAGTAGATAAGACGCCTTAACTCATCAGGAAGGCGTGTCAACTTTGTCCATGCCAATAAAACCATTGGAATTATAGTTCCTAGCAGCATCTGAATCACGACCATACTGATGAATAGCTTACTGATTAAAAGCTGGTACAGTATTTTTATGGATTCTTCTGATTCGTAAATGCGGTGAATGAAGTCAAGGTTTTCGAGTGAGAAATCCAGTATCATTGCATAGAGCAAAAAGGAAGCAAGCTTATCCATACAGGTCATTTCTACATTTTTCCGGCGAAAGAGAGTAATAACCATATAGAGTAACATCACAAGCGCGATCCCCGATACTATAGCGGAAAACAAAAAAACTACGGGCATAAGCACACTGCTCCACCAGGGATTCGCCTTCACAGAGCCGAAGATAAAACCCACATAACCATGAAGGAGGAAAGCGGATGGAATACCGATGATGGTTATAAATTTTGCCGCCTTTCTGTCAAACTGAAGAGATCTTTCTGAGAGGTCTGAAGCCCCAAGGGTTAAGATGAGATAAATAAATCTTTTCAACCCCTTTTCTTTCATAGACCAGACAACGATATCCTTTCTGTACTCAAACCACAATTCCACGAGAAGGACAACCAAGAGATACCAGCCGTAGACAAAACCAAACATAGCCATGGCAGACCTGAAATTGGGTGTGAGAAAAATTTCATAGGCTCGTTCAGGATGTCCCAGATGAGCCACAAGGGGAAGAGGGGCGACAATGAGGAAAGCAAGGGCAGTGAGAAGGGAAAGTCGGTAAGTAGGCTCCACTTCTTTAACATTAAAAACCCTTTCCAGGGAAGCCAGAATAAAAGCACCTGCTACAAGACCAGTAAGATAGGGATAAACCACAATCAGGATACTCCAATGGAGTTCAATCTCGTTGGGATAGATGAAGCCTGTAATTTCTTTAAGGCTAATGGCAAGTCGCTCAAGTAAGGGATCCAACTAAGTAACCTCCTTGTCTAGATTAGCATAGTAGACCTTGGGTTCTGTATTAAGATAGGGCTTTAAGACACCAATATTGTTGAATCGGACAAAACGCGCAAGGGGGTTGTTGCGTGGTTTTACTTCTCCAAAAGTTCTTGCTCCAGTGGGACATACCTCTACGCACGCAGGCTGCAATCCCTTTACGATTCTGTGATAACAAAATGTGCATTTGTCCGCCGTCTTTGTCTCGGGATTGAGATATCTCGCTCCATAAGGACAGGCCTGAATGCAGTAACGACATCCGATACAGTAGTCTTTATCAACAAGGACAACTCCGTCTATTGACTGGTATGTGGCTCCAACAGGACAGACCTGCACACAGGGTGGATTATTACATTGATTACATAACTTTGGAACAAAAAACGTGCGTAGGATTTCCTTTTCGCTAATGGGTTCGGGAAAACCGTGCATCCCACCTTCAGGACTGTCCACACTCGTTTCCCCATCGACTGTAATAGTATATCTTTCCACCCAGGTTCTGAAGAAATAGGGTTCCTGAGGAACATTATTTTCAATCTTGCACGCCTCTACACATCGTCCACACCCTATGCACTTATCGATGTCAATACCCATCGCATAGTAGTGCTCCTTGGGATTGTATTTCCCATAAATACTTTCCAATGTTGAAGTGTTTTCGCGAGATGCCTTTTTCAAGAAGGGGAATATTTTAGAAAAAAGACCGCCAAGAAAAAATCCGGAGGGGATTATGAGGAGGCTCTTAAGAAAGTTCCTCCTATTTGTTACGTTGTCAAGAAGCTCTTTAGCATTCATTGCTTCTCATCCTCCTTTGTGCGCGCTTCAGGATAATGGGGATAGTGACACTCCCAGCACAAAAAACCATTGCCATGAGTTTTAATGTCGACACGCGGAATTTCAGGGGAACTTTCTGCTTCCTGTGCGTGGCACTCTCCACAGAATTCTCTATTCCTCGGTTTATCCGGCAAGGCCATCCTTGGATTTAATTTATGCTCTTCCTTCGCTTCGTGGCATCGAGTACAGGCTAGGAGTGCGTGGGGTGATACAATTTTAGTTCGAGCAATTTGCGTGTGGCATGGATCGCATTCCGCGGGCGTAACAGGAGGAACCGGATCATGGGGGTTATGGCAGAAAATACAAGGCTTACCGGGATTATGCCTTACAGGGTCAATCTGTGGGAATCCTGTGGGTCTTGTCGGATTGTATCCATGACACAATGGACAATAGGCGCGTTTTCTTGGTGCCGGGGGTTTGTACTCATACGGGTCCTGGGTATGGGCATAGGCAGGCCCATGGCATACTTCACAGGCAACCCCCCTATGATATGATTTGTCTTTTAAAATGTAAATATCATCATGGCATTCGGTGCATGCAGTTTCCCCGGCATACTTAATTTCCCTGGAGACCGCGGATTGTAATGAATCGGCACGATAATGACCGTATTTCCCAAAACTTGCGGGCATAAGAAAATGGCGGACAATTAGGAAAATGAAAATCAAGACAATAGAAAGGGCGAGAAGATATTTTATCTGTTGGGGCATTCCTAACCCCTTCTCAAGCTTTCAAAAAGAGCTGCTCTATCGGTAAGACCTTCCATAATTTGATCTGTTCCATATTTATGTTCCTGTTATCCTTTATCTTATTATCTTCTTACCCTTAATCACCTTTGTAACATTTCAATTTCGTGCACTGTTATGCGGTATACTACAGCCCCTTTGTCGATTAGAAAATTCTTCTTTCGTCCATGCCACCACAACCATCTTCTTTAAACGGTAAGTTACACCTTCCCCTATGGCATGCATTACCAGCGTATCCATCTTTGTTAGTAAGGTGAATCCATTCCAATACGGCACTTTTCACTTCCTCATTGCTATAATTAAGTTCTGCTATTAAGAAGTTTGATAGTCCCCAAACACTCTTAGCGAGATTGCATGGACAGCAACAAGTTGATATAGAATAATCACTACAACATGGGGCAGGAATAGTTGATAGAGCCTCATTCTTTATCTTTTCCTGTGCCGGGGTTAAAGCCATGGAGTTATAAGTTATGAATTCCTTTGCTTGCAAATGAGGATCATAAAAATTAATTTTGTTTTCCCCAAGTGTTTTAGTACTCCCAGTTATTATCCTGGTATAGGATGCTGCTAGAATTATGACAATCACACCCAAAATTATTCCAATAATCCAGTAATATTTCCTTTTCACTTTTAGGACCCCCTTTTTGATTTTTGTTGTTCATACACAACTTAGGGATAGTATCTTAGCAATAGCCGTGCCAAGAAGAAATAAGCATATTTTCTATATAACACAATGCCTTATGAGTGGGAAAACAATGTCAGACGTCTGAAAAACCGACAAGATAGTAATCAATGTTTTATTTCAGAACCTTCCTTACATATATGTGTCTGGCAATTTCATCATCTATGGCAATATCTGTCTCTCCCGCTCTTAATACATATGCAGGTTTTTTTTGGTGGAGAACTATTTCTGCTCCGGGAATGATTCCCAGGTTGGTAAGCTGATGCAATCTTCTATGGTGCCTGGGGACTAAAAAGATTATCTTTACCCTATCTCCGGGGATTGCTTTAGCAAGTGGAATAACAAATTTGTCGGTTTCTTCTTTAAAGATTCCGCAGCATTCTCCTAGAGGAATCGGTTTTTCATGTGGACAAAACCTGGGATGTCCAAGGAAAGCACAAATGGATTCCGTAACCTCGGGACCAAGAATATGTTCAAGCTCACAGGCCGTAGAGTCCATTTCATTGGAATCTACTTGGAGTATCTCTTTAAGAAGCTTCTCGGCGAGACGGTGGCGCCTGACTATCATTTTTGCCATCGCTTCGCCGATAGTGGTAAGGTTTATTTTACCTTCACTAGTACTTATAAGATCACTTTCTTGGGCACATCTCATAGCCTCTTTCACGTCTTTGTTCCAAGACCTCTTGTAGATTGTCTCTTTGTCTTGGATGCCCTCCTCCCTGAGCTTCCAGATAAGCTCAAGCAGTTCATCGCTTTCTTCAACGTATTTCATGCTCTTCCCTCTTGTTTAAAGAATTTTTTTAGCCACAGGATAAGTTTTGACTCCTGGGGGAAGGAATATCCGCATCTCGGGCAGCAGATCAACAGGCAGTCTCCTATACTTATTGGGCAGCTTATACACCTTTCCCTTCCCTCCTCCCTATGAAATCCCTCTCCACACAAGGGGCAGGCGATTAGATTCCGAGGCTCCACAGTATCCAATTCGTCATACCTCCTACAATAATGGCTATGAAAAGAACTATCCCAACTATAATAAGGGCGGTTCTAAGCCCTTGTTCTTTTATAATTATTAGAAAGTTGGCAACACAGGGGACGAAAAGCGTAATCGTAACAAGACTTACTAAAACCTGATGGCTGCTCAAATATCCACTCTGTTGAAGATCGAAAAGTCCAGCTGCACCATAGTCTCTTCTCAGGAATCCGATTAAAAATGCATTCGTAGCTTCTTTAGGAAGGTCAAGGAATTTTACTACGATAGGTGAAGCCAGATTCTGTAAAAATCCTAGTACCTTTAACCTATCCAAGACAAAGAGTATTATCGTTCCAAGGATAAAGAGGGGAACTGCTTCTTTCAGATACCATTCAAGTCTTGCAACAGTCTTAATGATTACGTTACCGATTTGTGGAATCCTTATCGGCGGAACCTCAATAATAAGGTCTCGGCTTTCTCCTTTTACAAAGTAAGAAGCAAGAAACCCAACTGCAAAAAGAACAAAACAAATTTCTCCTCCCCAAAAGAAAATACCCCACTGAGGTAGAGTAGAAGCCATAGCAAACACCACAGCCAGTTGAGCCGAGCACGGGATTCCTAAGGCGAGAAGAATTATAACAACTAGCCTTTCCTTTTTAGTCTCGAGCATCCTTGTAGTAAGGGTCGCCATGGTGTCACATCCAAGCCCGAGTACCATCGGGAGTACAACTTTTCCATTTAGCCCCATTAACTTAAACACCCTGTCAACCATAATGGCCAGCCTTGGGAGGTATCCGGAATCTTCGAGGATGCTAAAAAAGATGAAAAATGTACAGATTACTGGGAAAATTATTGCAAGTGAGTATGTCAGCGCCATAGTAATTATTCCAAAATCACCTACGAGAAAATCGATCAATATCTTGAAGGGAATAATTTTGGGTATGACCATTTTAAAAAAGGGGTTTATATGACCTTCAAAGACGGTCACCTCCAAGAAGTCAACAAATGTCCCTGCCCCCAGTTTTCCCACAAAGAGATATGCGAGGTAAAGTATTAAAATTAATATAGGGACTCCAAATACAGGATGAGTCGACGTCCGTCCCAAGACATCCAGGGCTCGGTTGTCTGATTTAAAAGAGGTAGTGGATACGTTCTGAACGATTTCTTTGGCAAGGTCAAGCCTCTTTAGACCGATGAAATAACTTATAGGATATTCCCTTGAGCCGAGGTTTGAGAATGGATCAAGTCTAGCAATGGAGTTTAGCTTTTCCTTAGGAATTCTGCTAATAATGTCTTCGCCCATGCTGCAGTCGCCTGACACAAAAGAAAGACCTATAAATCTTGAGAAATGAGGATTTGATAGAATTTTTTTCATTTCTTCTAACATTCCTTCTATAGCTTGAGAGTAAGAAACTCTCAGTTGAGGGATACTCGAGTTTTCGAGTTCTTTCTTAATTCCTTCTATTCCCTTTCTTTCGATAGCCACGGTCGGAACGATGGGAATCCCAAGTTTCTGAGACAGCTTTGGTATGTTAATGTCAATTCCTCTTTGTTGGGCTTCATCCATCATGTTTAGAACGATGAGTAAGGGGAGTCCCATTTCTGCAATCTGGGTCGTTATATAAAGACCCCTCTCCAGGTTTTTGGCATCTATAACCTGAATTATGAAGTTAATGTCATCTTGTAATAAAATATCTCTAACTACCCTTTCATCTTCCGACGTCGGCGTCAGGCTATTAACCCCGGGCGTGTCGATAAGAGAAATCGTTTCTGTGCCGATTTTCATCTCTCCCGAGGTTATCTCGACCGTTGTTCCGGGATAATTTGAAACCGTAACGTATCTTTTGGTAAGGGCACCAAAAATTAAGCTTTTCCCGACATTAGGATTTCCGATTAAAGCAGCCTTCTTTGGATGAGCTGGGTTCTCAGACTTGGCTTTGCTAAACATTTATAGAGCGCGACTTGAACAATTAATTTTCAATTCTTATTACCTACGTGCAAAAATAAGGCCAATGAGGTGGCTTAACCGTTCCAGTAGTGAAGTTAGAGTTTAAACTGGAGTATAGATAAGATATCAAGTAAATTTGGCAAAAGAGGGTTTATCAGAATAGGAATTTCCTGTAGCTATTGACTGTGAACTTCATAAAATCGGTGGGACATTGGGACTAAAAACGGTTTAAAATGGATTTTCCAGTTAAAATTCTGACAAGTTTATAGATGATAGGCTTATTTCTTATCGGTAACCCGTTCTTGGTGATGTAAGATTTTAGGACATTTTACAACTCCAACCTTTCAGTCACATAAACACTTCTTAGCACGACAAGTCGTGAAATTATTTCCTTTTTTTCTTCTTTCATCTCGTCTTAGACGTTATCCAAACCTCCTCTTCGTGAGAAAAATTGTTATTGCAATGGACTGTATTATTAAGGCTCAGTAGATAGATTATGTTCGATTTAAGGAATTCAATGTTCCCGATTCTACACTAAAAACATCTGATTGATCATCATGAAATTAGCCAAGCAGGTAAATGTAATATACTAGAAGAAGGAATTACCTCGCTCAAATTAGTGGCACTTGTTGGCGCGACTGATCAAAAAAATATATCGGATGTAGACCACCCAATTGTAAGACCTTAGATCCATCGGTGGCCTTCAGATATCATTATACCGTCCGCGGCGCGAATTAATCATAAAAATCTATTTTGAAATCCACCCCAATACTGCTCAATCTGCTTTCGGTTTCATTTACGCGCTGAGTTGCGGAAGGTCCAAGCACTTCTTTTTGCATCGGACTTTGCCGCTATCAAATGCCGAACACTGAGTAACATCATCGTATTGTCTAAAAGTGAAGATACTGGGCTCGAATTTCGCTGAAACAACTTTTCTTTTAAAAGGGCAGAAAAAGGTTTTCAGTACTAGTCGCTTCGATATTGAGATAGCTTCTACCCCGAAGTAAACAAGAATGACTATCATGCCCAAAAGAGCAATAAGCATTGCACCTACGGCATAAGGAGCCAATAATGCGATAAATATAACAGCAGCAATACCTTTCATAATTTGTACCATCTTATTTATCACCTCCCTAATCCTTACTTAGTTGCAATTTAGGTGCCAATTGAAGGCCTAATTCTCTTTAATGTTTTGGGTATATTACTATATCGCGATGGCTATCAACCTGTCGGATGTCAAATAAACTGACATTAAGAGGTGACAAAGCTATTAAAAGTAATAGGGTACTTCGAAAAGAAAATTGACCATGGCTAATTTTAATTGCGTATAAACGTCTGATTAAGGGTTGGCTGTTAGAGAGGATAAAACCATTGGGACCCTCGGTATTATTGGAATTAGGGTGGCAGATTTCAGAATCCTTTCCGACGAAAAAAGAAAGATCTATATCACGTATGACTCTTTGAAACAGTTGAATAAGTTAGGTTTATAGATTGGAGCCGATTCGTATCCAATTAAGATACCGGGACGACATTCATATTATATTGGTATGAAATTTGCATTGGTCTTAGCAGTGAAATGACAATGAGTTGGAATGGTGCCCTAAGTCTTATCTTTATCCTAGTTATCCATTCATACATTGTGGCGGCTACGGCTATTGAAGAAAGCACGAAACGGTGTGAAGCACCGCATCGGATTTTGCTATTCCTTCTGACTATGCCGTCTATTATCGGCTTAGTAAGATCGCGTACATGGACGCTAGATGGGGGTTCAATAGAGCATTCGGGTTGTGCTTTGCAGGTTCTAACGACATCCGATATAATTGATGCGAAACCTGTTCTGGAGTCTTTGAGTTTGTAGTAGGAAAAGTTTAAATAAAATAGATTTTGCTCGGGTTAATCATGAATCTTCTTTTAGCTCTGACTTTTATATCAATGATTGGTTCGCTCTATGCTTCATTTATTTACGCGCCGACTGAGAGGATTATGGGACCGATCCAAAAAATTTTTTATTTCCATATGGGAACCGTTTGGGTCGCCACGATTTCATTTGTAATCGTATTTGTTGCAAGCATTCAGTATCTGAGAAAAGAGAGTCGCAACTGGGATATTCTGGCTTATTCTGCTGCCGAAATAGGGGTGGTTTTTATTACACTTACGATAGTATCGGGTAGTATTTGGGCCAAACCCATCTGGGGCACGTGGTGGACTTGGGATCCGCAACTCACTACTACATTTATTCTTTGGATTCTCTACGTTGTTTACATGATACTGCGTTCATCCGCGGGGAACGATGTGAGGAAAGCAAAATTTGCCGCTGTTTTTGGAATCATAGCGTTTTTAGACTTACCCCTTGTTTACATTTCGGCGAGGGTTATGCGTGGAATCTCCCCGGTTGTATTTGGATCCCGTGGGGGCGGTATTGCATCAGAGATGATGGTCGCATTGATGGTTACGCTAGTAGCTTTTACCCTTTTGTTTATCTTGATACTTAAGAATAGGGTAGAACTAGAAATTATGAAAGATAATATCCTAAGGCTTAAATTAATGGAGGCAAAATAGCAGATGTCTTATCTTTTCTGGTCGCAAATAATTTTTTGGATTGTGCTTTTGATATATATCTATTATCTTATTAGAAAAAATCATAACTTGAAAAATCAGTTAGAGTCTATAGAGTCTTCTCTGAATTCAAATGAAGAAAGTCAATAGCTTATTTATTGCAGTGAGGAAGAATAATTGATGCTAAAAGGAAAGACAAAATTCATTGTAGCAATCACTGTAATCGCCGTTGCTATAGCGTACCTCGTTTACGGTGGTGTCAGTGATACGATGATCTACTATCTTACCGTTCAGGAATTGAAGGATAGGGTACCTTCAGTGTATAAGGAAAAAGTAAGGGTCTCGGGAAAAGTTGTTCCGGGATCTATAAGGAATGAGATTGATGGAAGCCTCGAGTTTAAGATTGCGGACGGCGAAGAAACGCTGGATGTAAAATATAAGGGAATAGTGCCGGATATATTTAAAGATGGCGTCGAAGCGGTCGTCGAAGGTCTATATACACCGGATAACGTATTTGTGGCTAGTTTATTGTTGGCCAAATGTCCCACCAAGTATGAATCCACAGATTCCTTAAAAGGGTCTAAAAATATATAAAATGGTTGAAACCGGTAATATATCAATTTTTTTAGCTTTTATACTCTCTGTCTACGTC
>Ga0214471_10000925_pt1 | contig 23810 bp, 21 predicted proteins | sample RVTome_5_FD_207665 | JGI IMG/M metagenome (GOLD analysis project Ga0214471, IMG submission 207665) | Soil microbial communities from uranium-contaminated site in the Upper Colorado River Basin, Wyoming, United States - RVT142D155 | ecosystem: Environmental > Terrestrial > Soil > Contaminated >... | reverse complement strand
CCATTTCCGCATCTTGAACGCGCGCAAGGGCCCGGCCGTCAGGGCCACGCGCGCGCAGGCCGATCGCGTGCTCTACAGGCGCGCGATCCGCGGGATTCTGGAGCAACAGCCGGACTTGAGGCTGGTGCAGCAGAGTGTCGAGGATTTGCTTTTGGACGGCGACCGGGTCACCGGCGTCGTCACCCAAATGGGACTGAGATTCACGGCGTCGGCCGTCGTGCTGACGGTCGGGACGTTCCTCGCCGGACGTATTCACGTCGGCGAGGTCAATCACTCCGGCGGCCGCATGGGCGATCCGGCATCCGAAGGGCTCGCCGAGAAGCTCCGCGGCCTCGGGCTCGCCGTCGGGCGGCTCAAAACCGGAACCCCGCCGCGCATCGACGGCCGCAGCATCGATTTCGGCCGCCTGCAACCGCAACCCGGCGACGTGCCGGTGCCGGTGTTCTCGTATCTCGGCCGGCGGGCTGAACATCCGCGCCAGATTCCTTGTCATATCACCCATACGACCGAAGAGACCCACGACATCATTCGCGCGAGCCTGAGCCGCTCGCCGATGTACAGTGGCGCGATCGAGGGCATCGGCCCGCGCTATTGCCCGTCGATAGAGGACAAGGTGGTGCGCTTTGCCGACAGACCATCCCATCAGATCTTCGTCGAGCCCGAGGGGCTCGATACCAACGAGATCTATCCGAACGGCATCTCGACCAGCCTGCCGTTCGAGGTTCAACATGCGTTCGTGCGCTCGATCAAGGGATTCGAGCGCGCCGAGATCACCCGCCCGGGCTACGCCATCGAATACGATTTCTTCGATCCCCGGGACCTCGAGCCCTGCCTCGCGACCAAGGCAGTTCGCGGGCTGTACTTCGCCGGTCAGATCAACGGCACGACGGGTTACGAGGAGGCTGCGGCGCAAGGCCTCGTGGCCGGGATCAACGCGGCTCGCTTCGCTCGAGAGCTCGATCCCTGGTGTCCGCGGCGCGACGAGGCTTACATGGGCGTGCTGATCGACGATCTGGTGACGCGCGGCACCTCGGAGCCGTACCGCATGTTCACCTCGCGCGCCGAGTATCGTCTGTCGCTGCGCGAGGACAACGCCGATCTGCGGCTGACGCCCGTCGGCCGCGAGCTCGGCCTCGTCGATGATGAACGCTGGAGCGTCTTTGAGACCAAGCGCCGCTTCATCGAAGGGGAATCGGCCCGGCTCGACGCCATCGTCGTGCGGCCCGAGGACACCGGCGCCGATGCGGCTGGCTTCGACCTGAAGCGGGACACGCGGGCGTTCGACCTGTTGCGGCGGCCCGAGGTGGAATACGAAGACGTCGTCGCCTTGCCGCGCGTCGGACGCTCGGCCGTATTCGCCGGGCTCGAAGCCGAGCTGGCCGAGCAAGCGGCGGCCGAGCTTGCGATCACATCGCGTTACAGCGGCTACATCAAGCGGCAGGCGCAAGAGATCGAGCGCCACCGCGCCCAGGCCGCGGCGCTCATTCCGGCGGATCTCGACTACGCGGCGGTCACGGGTCTCTCGACCGAGGTCCGCGAGAAGCTCGAGCGGATCAAGCCCGAGACCGTCGGCCAGGCGTCGCGGATACCGGGAATGACGCCCGCCGCGATCTCGCTGCTGCTGATCCAACTCAAGAAACGCGATTTCAAGCGCAGCGCTTGACGCTGCCCGGAGGCCGAGATGACCCACGCACCCGCAGTGCGAGCGATGATGGTAGGACTGTTGAGCGGCGTGCTCGCGGCTTGCGGCGGCGCGGAGATGCAGGGGGTCGTGGGATCTTCCGCAGGTCCTATCGGCGGCGCCAGCGGCGAGGAGCTCGCCGAGGTGCAGGTGCTGCACTGGGGCAACGGCGGCGAGTCGGATAGCATCGATCCGCATCGCGCGGAGAGCACTAACGCATCGAACATCCAACGCGACCTGTTCGAGGGCCTGCTCAACGAAGCGCCGAACGGTGATCTGATTCCGGGAGCTGCCGAGTCCTGGCAAGTCAGTGACGACGGCCTGACGTATACCTTCAACTTGCGGCGCGATGCGCGCTGGTCGAACGGCGAGCCCGTAACCTCCGCAGATTGGGTCTATAGCCTGCGCCGCAGCCTCGACCCGAAGACCCTGTCCAGGTACACGTTCATCTTGAGCCCGATACTCAACGCCGATGCGATCGCCGCCGGCGAGCGGCCGCCGACCGATCTCGGCGTGCGGGCGCTCGACGACTACACGCTCGAGATCACGCTCGAGAGTCCGACGCCTTACTTCCTCGGCTTGATGACCCACCAGACGAGCTGGGTGGTGCACCCGGAGAGCGTCGAGGTGCACGGCGATCAATTCACGCGCCCCGGCAATCTCGTCTCCAACGGTGCCTTCATGCTCGACGAGTGGGTCGTGCAGTCGCATCTAAAGCTCGTGCGCAATCCCTACTACTGGGACAACGACGCGACGGTCCTCGACGAAGTCTGGTTTCATGCAACAGAAGATCTATCGGCCGAGCTCCGGCGCTACCGGGCGGATGAGCTGGACATCACTTACGAGGTGCCCAAGCAGCAGATGGCGTGGATACGCGAGAACATGGCCGACGACATGGCGTTCGCGCCGTACCTGGGCACCTATTACTACGGCTTCAACGTCACGCGGCCGCCGTTCAAGGACAAGCCGAAACTGCGCCGTGCCTTGGCGCTTGCGATCGATCGAGACATCATCACCAGAGACATCACGGCTGCGGGCGAGCAACCTGCCTATGGTTGGGTGCCACCGGTCAACGGCTACGAGGGCCAGCAGATGCCCGAGGCCAGCTGGATGCAGGCAGAGCGCGAGGCCGAGGCCCGCAGGCTCTACGCCGAGGCCGGCTACTCCGCCGACAACCCGCTGCGAACGGAAATTCTCTACAACACCGAGGAGAACCATCGCCGCATCGCCGTTGCGATCGCTTCGATGTGGAGGCAGGTGCTGGGAGTGGAAGCCGATATTCTCAATCAGGAGTGGAAGGTCTTTCTCGATACGCGCGCGCAGAGAATCGATACGCAGGTCTACCGCAGCGGCTGGATCGGCGACTACAACGACGCCAATACCTTCGCGGAGCTCCTGCTGTCGACGAGCGGCCTCAATCACGCGGGCTACGCGAACTCCGACTACGATGCCCTGGTGCGACGAGCTGCGCGCGAAGGGGATCTCGCAAAGCGCGCTGAGCTGTTGCAAGAAGCCGAAGCGATGCTGCTCGAGGATATGCCGATCATGCCCATATACATTTATGTAAGAACGAGACTCGTCAAGCCCTGGGTCGGCGGCTACGAGCCGAACATCATGGATCATCACCGCAGCAAGAACTTCCACATCCTCAGGCACTAGGCGACGCTGTTGTTGCGCTACAGCCTGCGCCGCTTCCTCGGTGCAATTCCGACGCTGTTCATCCTCATTGCCGTAGCCTTCTTCATGATCCGGCTTGCGCCCGGCGGGCCGTTCGATTCCGAGCGGGCGTTGTTGCCCGAGATCGAAGCAAACCTGCGCGTTGCCTATCACCTCGACGAGCCCTTGTACCGGCAATTCGCGCGCTATCTCGGTAACTTGGCGCGCGCCGATTTCGGGCCGTCGTTTCAGTATCGCGACTTCACCGTCACCGAACTCATCATGACGGGGTTCCCGGTGTCGCTGAGGCTCGGCGCAAGCGCGATGCTGCTGGCGTTCGTACTCGGCGTGACCGCCGGCAGCATCGCAGCGCTCCGGCAGAACTCCGCCGTCGACTACGGCGTGATGTCGGCGTCGATGACGGGCATCTCGATCCCGAATTTCGTCATGGCGCCGATCCTGATTCTGATTTTCGCGGTGTATCTCGGCTGGTTGCCGGCCGGGGGCTTAGGCGGCGGCTCGCTGCGCAACATGATCTTGCCGGTGATCTCGCTGGCGCTGCCGCAGGTCGCCTACATCTCGCGGCTTACGCGCGGCAGCATGATCGAAGTCTTGCGCAGCCCGTTCATCCGCACGGCCAAGGCGCAGGGTTTGCCGACGCATAAAATTCTGGTCCGGCACGCGTTGAAGCCCGCGTTGCTGCCGGTGGTGTCGTATCTCGGGCCCGCGACGGCGGCCGTGATCACGGGCTCGGTGGTCATCGAGCAGATCTTCGGCATACCGGGCTTGGGCCGCTTCTTCGTGCAAGGCGCCTTGAACCGCGACTACACGCTGGTCATGGGCGTGGTCGTGTTCTACGGTGCGATCATCATCGTGTTCAATTTTCTTGTCGATGTCGCCTACGCCTGGCTGGATCCGAAGGTCAAATACGCTTGAGCGCCGAGACGGCACAGCTTCAGACCCAGGACGTTCCGGGCCGTAGCCTCTGGGTCGACGCCTGGCGAATGTTGCGCAGCAACCGCGCGGCCGTGATCTCGGCGATTGTCATCGGCGGCATGAGCGTGCTCGTGATCGTCGGCCCGTGGTTCAGCCCCTATAGCTACGATTTCACCGATTGGAGCAATCTCTCCATCGGACCGAGCGCCCAAACCGGGCACATTTTCGGCACCGACACGCTGGGCAGGGACCTGTTCGTGCGCACGCTATACGGCGGGCGCATCTCGCTGATGGTCGGAGTGGTCGCGACGATCGTGAGCTTGACGATAGGTATCAGCTACGGCGCGACGGCCGGCTACCTCGGCGGGCGGCTCGATCACATCATGATGCGCATCGTCGACATCCTCTATGCGCTGCCGTTCATGTTCCTGGTCATACTGCTGATGGTGTTTTTCGGCCGGAATATCCTGCTGATCTTCGTCGCGATCGGCGCCATCAACTGGCTCGACATGGCGAGGATCGTTCGCGGGCAGACTCTGAGCCTCAAGCACAAGGAGTTCGTCGAGGCCGCCGTCGCGCAAGGTGTCGGCACGTTCGCGATCTTGAGACGGCATATCGTGCCCAACCTCCTCGGCGTGGTAGTCGTCTACGTCACGTTGACGATTCCGCAGGTCATTCTCGTGGAATCGTTCCTGAGCTTCTTGGGGCTCGGCGTGCAGGAGCCGATGACGTCCTGGGGCGCGCTCGTCAAGGACGGCGCCGAGGAGCTCGAGAGCGCGCCCTGGCTGTTGATCTTTCCAGCCGCGTTTCTCGCGACGGCGCTGTTCTGCTTCAATTTTCTCGGTGACGGCCTGCGTGACGCGCTCGACCCCAAGGATCGCTAGATGAGCCTCCTCGAGGTCAGGAATCTCGACGTGCGTTTCGCGACTCCGGACGGTGAAGTGCATGCCGTCAAAAGCATGAGCTTTGAGCTTGCGCGCGGCGAAACGCTCGGCATCGTCGGCGAATCGGGGTCGGGGAAAAGTCAGAGCGTGCTGAGCCTTCTGGGCTTGCTCGCCGGCAACGGCACCGCCGGCGGCCGGGCGTTATTCGACGGCCGCGATCTGCTGGCGCTGCCGGAAGCCGAGCTGCGGCGGATCCGCGGCCGGCGGATCTCGATGATCTTCCAAGATCCGATGACCTCGTTGAACCCATATCTTCGCATCGCCGATCAGATGATGCAGGTGGTCAGGGAGCACGAGAATGTTTCCAGACGGGCCGCGCGGGCGCGCTGCCTGGAAATGTTGACGGCGGTAAGAATCCCCGAGCCGGAGCAGCGGCTCGATGCCTATCCGCATGAGCTCTCGGGCGGCATGCGGCAGCGGGTGATGATCGCGGCGAGTCTCTTGCTGAACCCCGAGATATTGATTGCCGACGAGCCAACGACGGCGCTGGACGTTACGGTGCAAGCGCAGATCCTTGCGCTCATCCGCGATTTGAGCGCACGGCTCGGCACGGCGACGATCCTGATCACGCACGATCTCGCCGTCGTTGCCGGTCTGTGCGAGCGCGTGCTCGTCATGCACGGCGGTGAGCTCAAGGAACAGGGTGAAGTCCGCGAGATTTTCTACCGGCCCAAGCACGACTACACGCGGGCGTTGCTCGCCGCGGTGCCGCGCCTGGACCGGGCGCGGGTTGTGCGGCCGGCGCCCGTGAAGCCGGCGGCGACGGACCACGGCCCGCTGCTGGAGGTCGAAGGCCTCAAGGTCCATTTTCCGGTGCACTCGGGCCGCCTTTTCGCCAAGCCGCGGCGACTCAAGGCCCTCGACGGGGTCGGCCTGACCCTGGCGCCTGGAGAGACGCTCGGCGTGGTCGGTGAATCCGGCTGCGGCAAGTCCACTCTGGCGCGCGCGATCTTGCAGCTGGTCCCGGCCACGGCCGGTCGGATTTGTGTCATGGGTCAGGACCTCGGAGCGCTCGAAAAGCACGCGCTGCGACGCCTGCGCCGCGAGCTCCAGGTGATCTTTCAGGACCCGCTGGCGTCGTTGAACCCGCGCATGACGGTCGGCGACATCGTCAGCGAGCCGCTTTGGACTCACCGGCCCGAGCTCGACAAGAACGCCGTGCGCCAACGCGTCGTCACCGTTTTGAGACGCGTGGGTCTCGCCGGACGCGAGCTCAACCGTTATCCGCACGAGTTCTCCGGCGGGCAGTGCCAGCGCATCGGCATTGCGCGGGCGCTGGTGCTGGAGCCCAAGATCATCATTTGCGACGAGCCCGTCAGCGCTTTGGACGTTTCGATTCAGGCGCAGATCGTGGACCTGCTCATGGATCTACAGCAGGAGCTCGGGTTGTCGCTGATCTTCATCGCGCACGATCTGGCGGTGGTGCGCCAACTGAGTCAGCGGGTGATGGTGATGTATCTGGGCACGGCGGTCGAGATCGCCGGTCGCGACGAGCTCTATGCGCGCCCGAGCCATCCCTATACGCGCGCCCTGATCAACTCCGTTCCAATCCCCGATCCGGATCTCGAGCGAGACCGCGCGCGCGAGCTGCTCTCCGGAGATCCGCCGTCGCCGATGAATCCTCCGTCGGGTTGCCGGTTTCGAACCCGTTGCCGCTACGCCCAGCAACGCTGCCGCGACGAAGTGCCCGAGCTGCGCGCGGTCGCGGGAAGCCGGGTTGCCTGCCATTTCGCCGAAGACCTTCCGGCGGTTTCCTGAGCCCGCAGCCCCCGGCTCGGCGGCAAGCGTACGCGGGCGATTGGGCGCCGAGCGCGTCACCCGCCGACCGCGGCCGCTCGTATACTGGCCGGATGCAAAGCCAAGTGCTCGAGCAAGCCCAGGCGTCGGGGCTGTCGATCGATGCCGCGGCCGCCGAGCACCTGGCGCGGTTTCTCACGCTGCTCATGCGTTGGAACCGGGTGCACAATCTCACGGCCGTCGAGAGCGTCGGGGAGCTCATCCGGCGCCACCTGCTGGAGAGCTTGGCCCTTCGCGGTTTCCTGCGAGGGTCGCGCATCGCCGACGTGGGCAGCGGCGCCGGCCTGCCCGGCATCCCCCTCGCGGTGACGGAGCCGGCATTGCAGTTCACGCTGATCGAGAGCCGGGCGAAGCGGGTGGCGTTCCTTCGCCATGTGCAGGGCAGTCTCGGTCTCGCGAACGTCACGATCGAGCACGGTCGTGTCGAAGACTTACGCGATCTGGCGCCGTTTGATACCGTGCTCGCGCGCGCCGTCGCGCCGTTGCCGGAGGTCGTCGCGATGACGCGGCACCTGCTCGGCGAGAACGGCATCCTGCTGGTGCCGACGAAGGCCGACTTCGACGGCGAGCTCGATGGCATCGCCGCGGATCTCCGCGTACGGCGGATCGTCGGGGAAACGACGGCGCTCTTGCGAGGCGCACTGGTCGCGGTCGAGCGCACGGCGCAATGACGGGGAGATTTAAACGAGCCGATGGGTAGGGTCTTAGCGATAGCGAACCAAAAGGGCGGCGTCGGCAAGACGACCACCTGTGTCAACCTCGCAGCCTCGCTGGCCGCGACCCACCGCCGCGTGCTGGTCGTCGATCTCGATCCGCAGGGCAACGCCACCATGGGCTGCGGGATCGACAAGGCCGATCTGGAGCTGACGGCATGCGACGTGTTGCTGGACGGCGTTGAGGCGAACGACGCCATAGTGAAGGTAGCCGAGGGCCAGTTCAGCGTGCTGCCGAGCAATCAATCGCTGACGCTCGCGGAGGTCGAGCTGCTCGGGCAGCCGGAGCGGGAGTTTCGGCTGCGGCGAGCCCTGGCCCCGATCAGCAGCGAGTATCACTACGTCCTGGTCGACTGCCCGCCCTCGCTGAACATGCTGACGGTCAACGCGTTGACGGCCGCCGACGGCGTGTTGATCCCGATGCAGTGTGAGTACTACGCCCTGGAAGGCCTGTCGGCGCTGTTGGCGACGATTGAGCAGATCCGGGGCGGCGCCAACCCGAAGCTCAAGCTGCACGGCATCCTGCGGACGATGTTCGACCCGAGAAACAACCTCGCGACCGAGGTGTCCGGACAACTGCTGCAGCATTTCGGCGACCGTGTGTTTAGAACCGTCATCCCGAGAAACGTCCGGCTCGCGGAGGCGCCGAGCTTCGGCAAGCCTGCGCTCCACCATGACAAGTACTCGCGCGGGGCGCTTGCCTACCTCGCCCTCGCGGGCGAGATCAACCGCCGCGAGGCGTCGCCCGCTAACGGCTAGATGGCCGGCTTGCGCTACAATCCCGCGAGTCACTCCATAGGGAAGCCGTAGCTGACGATGGCGAAACGTCGAAGTCTCGGGCGAGGACTCGATGCACTGCTGAGCAGCGCAGCTCCAATCCGCCAGACTGAAAGCACCGGTAGCTTGCGCGAGATACCCGTCGATCTGCTGCAACGCGGCCGGTATCAGCCGCGAGTCGACATGCGCGAGGAGACCATCACGAGCCTGGCGGAATCGATCCGCGCTCAAGGCGTCGTGCAGCCGATCGTCGTGCGGCCGCTGCAACGCAAGGACGGCGAGGTCCAATACGAGATCGTCGCCGGCGAACGGCGTTGGCGCGCGGCGCAGCTTGCGGGGCTCGCGAGCGTGCCCGCAATCGTCCGCGACATTCCCGATGAGGCCGCAGTGGCGATGGCGCTCATCGAGAACATTCAACGCGAGGATCTCAATCCGTTGGAAGAGGCGCGCGCGCTGCGACAGCTCGTGGAAGAATTCGGCATGACTCACGCGCAGGCGGCGGACGCGGTCGGCCGGTCTCGCGTCACCGTGAGCAATCTGCTGCGGCTGCTGGAGTTGCCGGGCCCTGTCAAAGCCTTGCTGGAGCGCCGGGAGCTCGACATGGGACATGCCCGGGCATTGCTGCCCTTGGAGCGGCCCGACGAGCAACTCGCGATCGCAGGCAGGATCGCGAAGGAGGGCTGGAGCGTCAGAGAGACGGAGCGAGCCATTCGGCGGCTGCCGAAGGCGCGCAAGGCCAAGGCGGGCTCACGCGCGTCCAAGGACGCGAATATCGTGCGCCTGGAAACGGATCTCGCCGAGCGCTTGGGCGCGCCGGTCGCGGTCGAGCACAAGGGCCCGGGCGGCCGCGTGGTCATTCGCTACCATAGCAACGAGGAGCTCGAGGGGATCCTCGCACATATCAAGTAACTCCAGATGCCCAGCGGCCGCCGGCGGAAGCCGCGAGTGTGTTGCGTACCATTTGGTGACTGCTTACAATGCTGCCGCTGGACAGGTGCCACGACGCTGTCGTGGCTTTTTTTTGTCGGCGCCCTTTTGCCGAGAGACAGCTCCTGGCAAGCTAAGAGGCCACAGTGCGAATAGACGACAGGCGCGTCGTGCCGTTGACCTTGCTCGCGCAAGCAGGCGTCGTGGCCGCGCTGGCCGTTGTGCTCGGCGTGTGGATCGATGGGGTCGTGGGCGTATCGGCGCTGCTCGGCGGTACCGTCTCGGTCATACCCAATGCATTTCTGGCTGCGCGGCTCGTGAACCCGCGTCACCAGGACGCGGCCGCGCTCTTGCGGTCGGCCTGGGTAGGCGTGGTCGGCAAGCTGCTGATTACGGCGCTGTTGTTCGGCGTGATATTCCTGGCGGTGAAGCCGGTTTCCGGGTTGGCTGTCTTTGGCGGCTTCATTGCGGCACAAAGCGTTATTTTCTGGGCCTTGCTCGTCGGCGCCGGGCCCGCGAGCCTGAAGTTGGGGACTAAGAGCTAGATATGGAAGAGTCGCACGGCAGCGCAGAACAAACCGCCAGCGAATACATCCAGCATCATCTGAGCAATCTGCAAGTCTGTCGAGACCAAGGCGCTTGGGTTTGGAACCATTGCGCCGGAAACTTCTGGACGCTCAACGTCGACTCGATTTTCTTCTCGGTCGTCCTTGGCGTTTTGTTCCTCTATGTCTTCCGCCAAGTCGCCAAACAGGCAACCGCCGGCAAGCCGACGAAGCTGCAGGCCGCGGTCGAGCTCATCGTCGGATTCGTTGACGGCTCGGTGCGCGACGCGTTTCACGGCGAGAACAAGCTGATCGCGCCGCTGGCCCTGACGATTTTCGTCTGGGTCTTCCTCATGAATCTCATGGACTTGATTCCGGTCGATTGGCTTCCGATCACGGCCGCGGCCGTGGGCGTCCCCTACCTCAAGGTTGTGCCGACCACCGACGTCAACGTGACCTTCGCAATGTCGATCTCGGTGTTCATTCTGATTATCTATTACTCGATCAAAATCAAGGGGTTCGGTGGGTTCGCGAAGGAGCTGACGATGCACCCGGTGGCTCCGCCGACCAAGGGTATCGGCCTGATCGCGGCTCCGTTCATCATCGCTTTCAACTTCATACTTGAGGGTGTTTCGCTGCTCGCGCGGCCGGTGTCGTTGTCGCTGCGGCTGTTCGGCAACATGTACGCGGGCGAGTTGATCTTCATTCTGATCGCGCTGCTCGGGCTTTGGCAGGTGCCGCTGCACTTCGGCTGGGCTGTGTTCCACATCCTCGTGGTCACGCTGCAAGCCTTCATTTTCATGATGTTGACGATCGTATATTTGGGCTCGGCGCACGACGTCGGGCACTGACGTGTATTAACGCCTGGATCATTCTCACCTGGAGAGACACTGATGGACTTTGTGATTGGTATGAATTTGCTGGCTGTCGCTATTCTCATCGGCCTCGGCGCGCTCGGTGTCGGCATCGGCATGGGTATCCTGGGCGGCCGGTTTCTCGAGGGTGCCGCCCGTCAGCCGGAGCTAGCTCCCATGCTGCGCACGCAGATGTTCCTGGTCGTGGCGCTGCTCGACGCCATTGCCATGATCGGCGTGGGTATCGCGCTGTTTTTCGCCTTCGCCAATCCGTTCATCGCCTAGCCTCGGACGGCGTCGATCGATAGCCTCGTGGTCCCTCGGGACCCCGGGCGTTAGCGCAGACAGCAGGAGAATCCTGTGGATTTCAATCTCACATTGATCGGCCAGACGATCGCAATGATCGTGTTCGTGTGGTTTTGCATGAAGTTCATCTGGCCGCCGATCACCGCTGCGATCGAAGCACGTCAAAAGGAAATCGCCGACGGCCTGGCTGCCGCCGAGCGGGGCCAAACCGAGCTCGCCTCGGCCAAGGCGCAAGCCGACAAGATCATCGCGGAGGCCCGCGACCAGGCGCGCGGCATCGTCGATCAAGCCAACGCTCGCGCTAACGGCCTCGTCGAGGCGGCCAAGTCCGAAGGCGAAACCGAGAAGCTGCGGCGGCTCGAGGGCGCGCGTGCCGAAATCGACGTCGAGCGGAATCGCGCCCGCGACGAGCTGCGGGGCCAGGTAGCGGCGATCGCGATGGCCGGGGCCGAGCGCATATTGGTGCGCGAAATCGATGCCAAGACGCATCGCGAGCTTCTCGACCGGCTGGCCGCCGAGCTTTAGGCACGACGATGGCGGACTCGAGCACGATAGCCAGACCTTACGCCAAGGCGGTATTTGCGATCGCGAGCGAGAGCGGCGAGTTGGCCGCGTGGTCGCAAGCCCTCGCTTGCGCGGCGGCGGTCGTCGGCGACCCGCTGGCGAGGCAGTATCTGGCAAGGCCTGCGCTCGGCGCCGCGGAGCGGGCCGGTTTCGTCCAGTCGATACTCGCTAAAACGGACGCCCGCGACGTCTTCAGCTCACCGGCGGGAAAGAATCTGCTCGCAGTTCTGAGCGAGAGCGGCAGGTTGCCGGCAGTGCCGGAAATCGCGCTTCAATTCGAGAAGCTCAAGGCGCTCGCCGAGAACAAGATCAGAGTCCGCCTCGTGTCGGCCAACGCGGTCGATTCCCAACAGGTGCGCAAGGTCGCCGAAGCGCTGCGACGCAGGCTGGGTCTCGACGTCGAGGTCGACGTCGAGATCGATCCGGCGCTGGTCGGCGGCGCCGTCGTGCGAGCCGATGACAAGGTTATCGATGGTTCGGTAAAGAGCCGTTTGCAGCGGCTGGCCGGGTCGTTGATCGGTTAACTGAGGAAAAGATATGTCACTTAAAGCGTCTGAAATCAGTGATCTGATTCGGCAGCGAATTGAGGATTTCGAGGCCACGTCCGAGGCGAGCGATGTCGGCACGGTCATTGCGTTGACCGACGGGATCGTTCGCATCCACGGGCTGGGCAACGTCCAGTACGGCGAGATGATCGAGTTTCCGGGCAACACCTTCGGTCTCGCGTTGAACCTCGAGCAGGACTCGGTCGGCGCGGTCGTTCTGGGCGACTACAAGCACATATCCGAGGGGGATACGGTAAAAACCACCGGCAGAATTCTCGAGGTTCCCGTCGGCGAGCCATTGCTGGGTCGAGTGGTCGATTCCTTGGGCCGGCCGCTCGACGGCAAGGGTCCCATCGTCACCTCGCTGACGTCACCGATCGAAAAAGTCGCGCCGGGCGTGATCGACCGCAAATCGGTCAGCCAACCCGTGCAAACGGGCCTGAAGTCCATCGACTCGATGGTGCCGATCGGCCGGGGGCAGCGTGAGCTCATCATCGGCGACCGGCAGACCGGCAAGACCGCGGTCGCCATCGATACCATCATCAATCAGAGAGGCACGGGAATTAAGTGCATTTACGTCGCGATCGGCCAGAAGAACTCGACTGTCGCGAGCCTCGTCCGGCGTCTCGAGGAATTCGGCGCCATGGAGCATACGATCGTCGTCGCGGCCTCGGCTTCCGAGTCCGCCGCGATGCAGTACATCGCGCCCTACTCCGGCTGCGCAATGGGCGAGTATTTCCGGGATCGCGGCCAAGATGCCCTGATCATCTATGATGACTTGACCAAGCAAGCGTGGGCGTACCGGCAGGTGTCGCTGCTGCTGCGGCGTCCCCCGGGACGCGAAGCCTATCCGGGTGACGTTTTCTATCTGCACTCGCGTTTGCTCGAGCGCGCGGCGCGCGTCAACGCCGAGTACGTCGAGCGTTTCACGGAAGGCAAGGTCAAGGGCAAGACCGGGTCCTTGACGGCGCTGCCGATCATCGAAACACAGGCCGGAGACGTGTCGGCGTTCGTGCCGACCAACGTCATATCGATCACCGACGGTCAGATTTTTCTCGAAACCGACCTGTTCAATGCGGGTATCAGACCCGCGATCAACGCGGGTCTTTCGGTGTCCCGTGTCGGCGGCGCCGCGCAGACGAAAATCATCAAGAAACTCGGCGGCGGCGTGCGGCTGGCTCTTGCGCAGTATCGGGAGCTGGCCGCGTTCGCTCAATTTGCTTCGGATCTCGACGAGGCCACGCGGCGGCAGCTCGAGCGCGGCCAGCGGGTCACGGAGCTCATGAAACAGCCCCAGTACTCCCCGCTTTCCGTGGCCGAGATGGCGATATCGCTGTTTGCGGTCAACGAGGGTTTTCTCGACGACGTTCCGGCCAATCAAGTCGTCGCTTTCGAAGCCGCGCTGCACGCGCACGCGAAATCCAATGCGGCCGAATTGATCGACAGGATCAACAGCAGCGGTGACTACGACGACGACATCGCGAGCCAGCTGAGAGCGCTGCTGGGAAGTTTCAAGACCACGGGCGCTTACTAGGCGGACGGATCGTCTGCGAATCGGCAAATAGATAGGGACTCGGGATGGCTGTCGGCAAGGAAATTCGGACGAAGATCAAGAGCGTCAAGAACACGCAGAAGATCACCAAGGCGATGGAGATGGTCGCGGCGTCGAAGCTGCGCAAGACCCAGGACCGGATGGCCGCGTCGAGACCGTATGCCGAACGCATCCGAACCGTGATCGGCCATCTGTCCGAGGCCAACCCCGACTACCGCCACCCCTACCTGCACTTCAGACAAGCGCGCCGCGTCGGCTACATCGTGATCACCACGGACCGCGGTCTTTGCGGGTCCCTGAACGTGAACCTGTTTCGCGCCCTGCTCGCGGACATTCGAGAGTGGCAATCACAAGGCATCGAGGTGGATCTTTGCATCTTGGGCGCGAAGGGACTCGCATTCTTTCGGCGGCTCAAGATCAACATCGTCGCCGCCACCAGCCATCTGGGCGACGTGCCGAGAGTCGTGGATCTGATCGGAACGATCACGGCGATGACAACGGCGTATGAGCGAGGGGCGATCGATCGGTTGTTTCTCGTGCACAACGTTTTCGTCAACACCATGACCCAGAGGCCGGAGATTCGCACCTTGCTGCCCGTGGAGGCCATCGACAAGACGGAGCTCCAGGCGCATTGGGACTATATCTACGAGCCGAGCGCGACCGATTTGCTCGACAACGTCTTGACGCGTTATATCGAGTCTCAGGTCTATCGCGCGGCGGTGGAGAACGTGGCTTGCGAGATGGCATCGAAAATGGTTGCAATGAGGGCCGCGACGGACAACGCCGGCAAGTTCATCGATCAGCTACGGCTGGTCTACAACAAGGCTCGACAGGCCGCGATTACTCAGGAGATCTCCGAGATCGTCGGCGGCGCGGCGGCGGTATGAAGAAGCAGGTTTGGAGTTTGAAGGTGAGTCACTCATGAGCACGGGTATTATTGTCCGGATCATCGGAGCGGTCGTCGACGTCGAGTTTCCTCGTAACGCGATCCCCAAGATTTACGACGCGTTGCATCTCGAGGACCGTGATTTGACGCTGGAAGTGCAGCAGCAGCTCGGCGACGGCGTCGTTCGAGCGATCGCGATGGGATCGAGCGAAGGCCTCAAGCGAGGCCTGGCCGTCAGCAACACCGGCCAGCCCATCGCAGTGCCCGTCGGAGAGAAAACGCTCGGCCGAATCATGGACGTGCTCGGTACGCCGATCGACAACGCCGGACCCATAGGCGAGGAGCTGCGCTGGCCGATCCATCGCAAGCCCCCGGCGTACGAGGAGCAAGCGGCCTCCACCGAGCTGCTGGAAACCGGCGTGAAGGTCATCGATCTCATCATGCCCATCGCGAAGGGCGGCAAGATCGGGCTGTTCGGCGGCGCCGGCGTCGGCAAGACCGTCACGCTCATGGAGCTGATCAACAATATCGCGAAAGCACACGGCGGCTATTCGGTATTCGCGGGTGTCGGCGAGAGAACCCGCGAGGGCAACGACTTCTATCACGAGATGCGCGATTCGAAGGTCATCGACAAGGTCTCGCTCGTCTACGGGCAAATGAACGAGCCCCCGGGAAACCGGCTGCGCGTGGCGCTGACGGGGCTTACGATCGCCGAGTACTTTCGCGACGAAGGCCGGGACGTGCTGATGTTCATCGACAACATCTACCGTTACACACTCGCCGGCACGGAGGTATCGGCCCTGCTCGGGCGCATGCCCTCGGCCGTGGGCTATCAGCCCACGCTGGCCGAAGAGATGGGCGTATTGCAGGAACGTATCACTTCGACCAAGACGGGCTCGATCACCTCCTTTCAGGCGGTGTACGTCCCCGCCGACGATCTTACCGACCCGTCGCCGGCAACCACGTTCGCCCACCTCGACGCGACTCTGGTGCTGTCGAGGCAGATTGCGGAGCTCGGAATATACCCGGCCGTGGATCCCTTGGATTCGACCAGCCGCCTGCTCGACCCCAACATCATCGGGCGAGAGCACTACGATACGGCGCGCTCCGTGCAAGCCGTGCTGCAACGGTACAAGGAGCTGCAGGACATCATCGCGATCCTCGGCATGGACGAGCTCTCCGAGGACGACAAGCTCACCGTGCAGCGTGCCCGCAAGATACAACGCTTCCTATCGCAGCCGTTCACGGTCGCCGAGACGTTTACCGGGAGCCCCGGGAAGTACGTGCCGCTCAAGGAGACGATCAAGGGCTTCAAGGCGATCGTCGACGGCGAATACGACCGTTTGCCGGAGCAGGCGTTCTACATGGTCGGGCCGATCGAAGAGGCGGTCGAGCGCGCGAAGACGCTGCAATAACGGGCGACCTCATGGCAAGCATTCAAGTCGACATCGTCAGCGCCGAAGGCGAAATTTTCTCCGGAGAGGCCTCAATGGTGTTCGCCCCGGCGAAGCTCGGCGAGGTCGGCATCGCGCCCCGGCATGCGCCCCTGTTGACCGATCTCAAGCCCGGCGAAGTTCGCGTGCAGACAGCCGACGGCGCAGAGCGGTTTTTTTATATCACCGGCGGCGTGCTCGAAGTGCAGCCGCATCTCGTCACCGTGCTTGCCGACAGTGCTCTGCACGCCGATCAGCTCGACGAGGCGGCCGCCTTGGCGGCTCGTGAGAAAGCCAGGGAGGCGCTCGAGGGCAGGCACGGGGAAATCGATCTGCAGCAGGCGCAGGCAGAGCTCGTCGAGGCGGAAGCGCGCTATCGCGCCGCCCAGAAGCTCAAGGGCAAGCGCGGCTAAGGCACGCGGCCGGGAAGCAGCACCGGATCGCGTTCACGAGAGGCGTGGAAGCGCCGCTGCGCCTGAGGGCGCGCTATCATGCGCTGCGTATGAGGTCCCGGAGGAGGCTCACGTGGCGCTGACCGTCGTCATTCTGGCAGCCGGCCAGGGCAAACGCATGAATTCGGACTTGCCGAAGGTGCTCCAGCCGCTTGCCGGGAGGGCACTTCTGGCCCACGTCCTCGATACCGTGCAGGCGCTTAAGCCTGCGCGCGTCAACATCGTTTACGGGCACGGCGGCGAGCGCCTGCGCGAGGCCTTCCCGGATGCGAGCCTGTCCTGGACGCTGCAAGTGGAGCAACTGGGCACCGCGCACGCCGTCGAGCAGGTCATCCCGGCGATCCCGAGCACTCATCGGGTGCTGGTGCTCTGCGGCGATGCGCCGCTGCTCAAGGCAGAGACCTTGAAACTGTTGCTCGAGCGCGTACCGCCGGACACCCTCGGGATCCTGACCGCGCGGCTCGACGATCCGAGCGGTTACGGGCGGGTGCTGCGCGACAGCGGCGGGGAAGTCGTCGGTGTCGTCGAGGAGCGCGAAGCATCAGACGCGCAACGTGCCATCAATGAGGTCAATACCGGCGTGATGGCGATGCCCGTATCCTGGCTTGCCGAGGCGCTTGCCGAGATCGACAACGACAACGCGCAAGGCGAGTACTATCTGACCGATATCATAGGGATCGCTGCAAGACAGGGAAGGCGAATCGTGGCAACGACCGCGCGCGACGGCAGCGAGGTTCTGGGCATCAACGATCGCGCGCAGCTCGCGGTGGCCGAAAGGCTCATGCAAAAGCGCTTCGCGGATGACTTGCTGGCCCGAGGCGTGACGCTCGCCGATCCGCAGCGCTTCGATCTTCGCGGCGAGCTTGCTGTCGGCAAGGACGTGTTCATCGACGTCGGCGCGGTGTTCATCGGCCGCGTCGAGCTCGGCGATCGAGTTCGAATCGGGCCGAACGCGGTGATCTCGGACAGCCGGTTGGGCGACGACTCGATAGTGCATGCGCATTGCGTGCTCGACGGGGTCGTCGCTGGAAGCAAGTGTGAGATCGGGCCGTTCGCCCGCGTTCGACCGGGCAGCCGCTTCGCGGAGCGCGTCAAAGTCGGCAACTTCGTCGAGGTCAAAGCGAGCGAAGTCGCCGAAGGCAGCAAGATGAACCACCTCAGTTACGTCGGCGACAGCCGCGTCGGCAAGGACGTCAACATCGGCGCAGGGACGATCACTTGCAACTACGACGGCGCCGGCAAGCATGTAACGAGGATCGGCGATCGCGTCTTCGTCGGCTCGGGCGTGATGCTGGTCGCTCCGGTGGTTCTCGGAGACGAATGCACGATAGGGGCCGGCTCGACGATCACCAAGGAGGCGCCGGCCGGCGCATTGACCGTCGCACGCGCGCGGCAGACGACGATTCCCGGCTGGACGCGGCCTCGAAAGCGAAAATGAGCGCTGGGCACGTGATGGCCTCGAGGTTTCGTCTCATCATCGCTGCGACTCCCGTGGTCATAGGTTCCAAGCAATGTGCGGAATAGTTGGCGCGATCGCCGAGCGCAACATCGTCCCGATTCTACTAGAGGGTCTGCGACGGCTCGAGTATCGCGGTTATGACTCCGCCGGCATCGCGGTGGCGAAAGCGGGCGGCGGGCTCGGCCTGTGCCGAACCGTGGGCAAAGTCGCCGGGCTCGAGCAAAAGCTCGCGCGCACGCCCTTGAGCGGCAGGCTGGGCGTTGCCCATACGCGCTGGGCGACACATGGCGGTGTCACCGAAGCCAACGCGCATCCGCACGTTTCAGAAGATCGCGTCGTCGTGATTCACAATGGCATCATCGAGAATTATCAAGAGATCAAAGACGAGCTCACGGCGGCGGGCTATGAGTTTCAATCGGAGACCGACACCGAGGTCGCCGCCCATCTCATCCATTCCCATCTGCAACAGGGCCTCGGCCTCGTCGAGGCCGTGGCGCGCTCCGTGAAGCGTTTCAGGGGCGCCTACGCATTGCTGGTCTTCGATGCCGAGGACCCCGCGCGCTTGGTCGTGAGCCGCGTTGCCAGTCCGCTGGTCATCGGCTTGGGCCTGGGCGAGAACTTCGTCGCAAGCGGTGTTTCTGCCCTGCTGCCCGTCACCCAGCGGTTCATCTATCTCGAGCAGGGCGACCTCGCGGAGATCACGCGGGAGACGGTCAAGATCTTCGACGCAGACGGCGCCGAAGTCGCTCGCGAGGCTCATGAAACGCAGTGGAGCGCGGAAGCCGCCGAGAAAGGTCCCTATCGCCATTTCATGCTCAAGGAGATCTTCGATCAACCCAGCGCGATTGCCGATACCCTCTATGGACGCATTGCCGACAACCATGTCATTCCCGAATCGCTCGGCCCGAGGGCAACCGAGTTGCTGGGACAAGTCGCGAACGTGCACATCGTCGCTTGCGGCACCAGCTACCATGCAGGCCTTGTCGGCAGGTATTGGATCGAATCCCTGGCCGGCGTGCCTTGCCAGGCGGAGATCGCGAGCGAATACCGCTACCGGGACGTCGTCGTGCCCTCCGGAACGCTGTTCGTGACGCTGTCGCAGTCGGGTGAGACCGCCGACACGCTGGAAGCGTTGCGCATGGCGAGGAACGCCGGCTACATCGGCTCACTGACGGTATGCAACAGCGCGCACAGCTCGATCGTGCGCGAGTCCGACCTCGTGATGATGACTCAGGCGGGGCCGGAGATCGGCGTAGCCAGCACCAAGGCGTTCACGACACAACTAGTTTCGATGCTGCTCATCGCGATGATGCTTGCGCGCCATCGTGGCGCCCGTAAGGATCTCGAGGCGAAACTCGTCAAGAGCCTCTATCATGCGGCAACCGTCGTCGAGCAGGCGCTGGCGATGAACGCCGAGATCAGCAAGTTGGCCGAGCAGTTCGCGGAGAAGCACCACACCTTGTTCCTGGGGCGTGGACCCATGTGGCCGATCGCCATGGAAGGCGCGCTGAAGCTAAAGGAGATCTCCTATATTCACGCTGAGGCCTACGCGGCCGGCGAGCTCAAGCATGGCCCTCTGGCGCTCATCGACGAGGAAATGCCGGTTGTCGTAGTCGCGCCGAACAATGAGCTGCTCGACAAGCTCAAGTCTAACGTGCAAGTCGTGCGAGCCCGCGGCGGCCAGCTCTACGTGTTCGCTGACCGAGAGACCGGATTGCAGTCGGAGCCCGGGATCACGGTCGTGCCCGTGCCGCACGCCGATCCGCTCATTGCACCGATCGTCTATACCGTCCCCTTGCAGCTACTCGCCTATCACGTCGCGGTGCTCAGGGGTACGGACATCGATCAGCCGCGCAACCTGGCCAAGTCCGTGACAGTCGAATGACGATGGCGCCTACGGTCCATCTCGCCTCGGTTAGCGATCCGCAAGCCTGTCGCGAATGTAGTCACATCTCAAGGACAGCTTGTTCGCCTCCGCTTCACGGCCGAGCTCGCGCAGGCGCTCGATCAGGCTTCGCCCGAAGATCAGGGCGGCATGCGAGCACTCCCAATTCGCGATCTGATTGAAGAACCAGACGGCCGCTTCGGTCTCGGTCTCGACCTCGGTCAAATATTCTGCGACATGCGCCAAACCGCCGTCGGTGTTTCCGCGACTGACCAATCCATAAGCGTGGTTCAGAACCGTTCGCCTGGCTTTCGAGATCGCTTGGTCTCGTTGCTCGCACTCGGCAAGGCGTGCTCGGCGGGGCGGTCGAGCCAGCATGCTGAAAAGCTTCGGTACGATGCCCAGCCGCCGTGCCTCTCTAGTAGCCTAACGCAGGCTGCAGCCTGCCGCCGCCCTTGAGCACGATCTTCTGTGACTGCGCCAGAGATTGAATGCGCTGCAGCGCCAAGCTCATCAACCGTGCTTCGCTGCGTGGATCGGGTGTGCTGCAGGGAGCCCGCCGACGCAGCCCCGACCACTGTCCGGTTCTCAAGACATGCTCCAGGTAGTCGAGATTTCTCTGGATGAAAACGATATAGGGGTTCTCTTCCTCGAAATAAGCTTCGAGGTATCGATACGCTCGATTGAAGGTTCGCTCGAGCCGGTTCTTCGCGAAAACCTCGTAAAAGGTCAATGTCTTCGAGAGCAGATCCTTTCCGGAACGATAACGCACGAAGGTTCCCGAGGGTGATTCCTCGATCGCGATGCCGCCGAGCACGAACTCCGCGAAAAGACGGTCGCGACATTTCTCGAGATAGCACCGATCCGCGATCTGAGCGAGCAGATCCGCCGTGCCCAGCAAATGACCGATCGTGCTGTCGATCGGATCATCGAGCTCGATGCTGTCCAGATCGATCTCGTAACCGGTGAAATGGACGACTTGCTCGGCAACGGCGGCGTAACTCTCGAGACCGAGAGTCGGTAGATAGGCGCTCAGAAACCTTGCGCTGCGGGTCACGTGGGTCAAGGTGAACTCGGCGCCGTTACGGGAGCGCGTGTCGTTGCGCCGATGACGCAAATAACCGGAGTCGTGAAACAGTGCCGTGATCAGCCCCAAACGCGCTCGATCCGGCCCGAGCCGGTCCTGTGCGGCGACCGTTCGCTCGTAGCCCGCAATCAGGCGAGCGAGCGCCAGGGTCATGTCCAGCGTGTGCTGCATGTCGTGATACGAGGTATCGACCCCGTGGTAGTCCGGGTCGAGGCCGCGGAAGAACCGCTCGAAGTCGTGGAACGCCAACCAAACCGGATCGAAAGAGTCGCGAGGAAAAACGTCGGTGAAAATCACGGCAACGGCGTCCCGCACCGCAACCGGCGAGCTGACGTTGACGCGGTTGGTCACGTCGTGGTCGCTGCGTCTCTCTTGGTACCGATCGTCGTGGAGCATCGATGACCCCCCGTTTGATGTGGGCAGTTTAAGGGATCTCCGACCGGCGCGGGAAGCCGATTTTGTCGTAACCAAGACGAATTTCGGTCAGCGGACGTCGAACTCGGCGAGCACGGGGGCGTGATCGGACGGGCGTTCGAGCCGCCGCGGCGCCGGGTCGATGGCGGACGCCGTGCAGCGCTCGCTGAGCGCCTTGGAGGCCAATATCAAATCGATCCGCAAGCCCCGGTTGCGCCGAAAAGCGCCGGCCCGGTAGTCCCACCAGCTATATCGGTTCTGCGGCTGAGCGAACAGCCGAAAAGTGTCGTCGAGGCCGAGCGCCAGGAGCTCGGTCAGCGCCGCGCGTTCCTTCGGACTGCACAACACGTGACCCTCCCAGGCAACGGGATCGTGGACGTCGCGATCCTCCGGCGCGATGTTGAAGTCTCCCATCACGACGACGCGGTCGTGGCGGCCCAGCTCCCGACGAAGCTCCACGCCGAGCGCAGCGAGCCAGTTCAGCTTGTACAGGTACTTCTCCGAATCGACGCTCTCGCCGTTTGGCACATAGAGATTCATAACTCGAACCGACCCCGTGTTGGCCGCAAGTACTCTGCGCTGCGGATCGTCGAAGGCCTCGAGCTCGGTGCGTACGTCCAGGATCGGCGAGCGAGACAGGAGCGCGACACCGTTATAAGCCGGTTGGCCGCTGAACGCGCATTCGTATCCGAGCTCGGAAAATTCCTTTTGCGGAAATTTCTCGTCTGCGAGCTTGGTTTCCTGCAGCCCCAGCACGTCAGGCTTGCTGGACTCGAGCCAGGACAAGACCTGCCCGAGGCGCACCCGCAGACTGTTGACGTTCCAGCTCGCGATCTTCACGACGAGCCTCGTCAGGCCGCGATGCCGCTCTGGCGCAGCAAGGGGTCGAGGCTCGGCGGTCTGCCGCGGAACTCCACGAACGCCTCCAAGGCGTCGCGGCTGCCGCCGCTCGCGAGCACGCAGCGCCTAAAGCGCTCCGCCGTGGCTGCGCAGAAGCCGCCTGCCTCTTCGAACGCGGAGAAAGCGTCCGCGGCCAGGACTTCGGCCCATTTGTAGCTGTAATAGCCGGCGGCGTAACCGCCGCCGAAGATATGTGAGAACGTAGCGGCGAAACGGTTGAAGCTCGGCGTTTCGATCAGCGAGACCTCGGCGCGGATCTCCGCCAACAAGGCTTCGACGCGGGCGCCTTGGCGAGGGTCGTATTCCGCGTGCAGCCTGAAGTCGAACAGTGCGAACTCCAGCTGTCTCATCATCGCGAGGCCGGCCTGGAAGCTGCGTGATGCCTTCAAGGTCGCGAGCTTTTGCCGCGGCATGGTCTCCCCGCTCCGGTGGTGGCCCGAGATCCACGGCAAGACTTCGGGCAACCAGGCATAGTTCTCGAAGAATTGGCTCGGCAGCTCGACCGCGTCCCAGGGAACGCCGTTGATGCCGGCTATCGAGGGAAAGTCGATCTCCGTCAGCAGGTGCTGCAGGGCGTGGCCGAACTCGTGAAACAGGGTGACCACTTCGTCGTGCGTGAGCAGGCAGGGCGCATCGCTTGTCGGCGGGCTGAAGTTGCAGACCAGGTGCGCGACCGGCAGCTGCTCAAAATCCGGCAGCCGGGCGCGAGTGAGCGCCTCGTCCATCCAGGCGCCGCCACGCTTGTTCGGCCTCGCGTACATATCCGTGAAGATTCCGCCGATGAGCCTGCCGGCGCTGTCAAGAATCTCGTAGTAGGCGACGGTCGGATGCCACGGTCCGAGCGTTTCGTGTTGCACGATGCGGACTTTGAATAACTGCCCGGCGACTCGGAACAAGCCTTCCAGGACCCGCGGCAAAGGGAAAAAGGGTCGCAGCTCCTCCGCGGAGAGCTCGAAGCGCTCGCGCTTGAGTCTTTCCGAGTAAAAGGCCAGGTCCCAGGCTTGAAGCCTGCGACCTGCATGGGCTTCAAGCTCCACAAGCTCTGTTTCGGCGACGCCGCGGCTCTTGGCGGCGAGATCCTGCAAGAAACCGAGCACTTGCACGGGCGACACCGCCATCTTTGTCGCCAGCGACAGCTGGGCGAAGCTCGAGAAGCCCAGCAGTTGAGCCGATTCGTGACGCAGCGCGAGAATATCCTCGATCAGCGCGGCGTTGTCCCAGCGTCCCGCGTGAGGACCCTGATCGGAGGCGCGAGTGACCCAGGCTTCGTAGTAACTGCGTCTGAGCGCCTCCGCTTCGGCCTGAGCCATCACCGTGGTATAGGTGGGGGGGTCGAGGAACAGCAGCCAGCCGTCTAGGCCGTCCTTCTTCGCAGCCTGTCTCGCACGTTCGAGCAGCTGCGCCGGCAACCCGGTCAAGGCCTCGGAACGGGTCTCATGCAGGCGGAACGCGTCGGTCGCGTCCATGAGGTTCTGCTCGAATTTCGCTTGCTTGGCG
>Ga0214471_10000924_pt1 | contig 23815 bp, 22 predicted proteins | sample RVTome_5_FD_207665 | JGI IMG/M metagenome (GOLD analysis project Ga0214471, IMG submission 207665) | Soil microbial communities from uranium-contaminated site in the Upper Colorado River Basin, Wyoming, United States - RVT142D155 | ecosystem: Environmental > Terrestrial > Soil > Contaminated >... | reverse complement strand
GTCTTCCCATGATCAATATGACCCATCGTCCCCACATTCACATGCGGCTTCGACCGCTCAAACTTCTCCTTACCCATGGGTCATCGTCCTCCTGATCATTCCCCGCGGACCTTCGCCACCAGTTCGCTGGCGATGTTCTCCGGCACGGGCTGGTACGAATGGAATTGCATCGTGTAGACGGCGCGGCCCTGGGTGCGAGAACGCAGATCCGTGGCGTAGCCGAACATCTCGGCGAGCGGCACCTGGGCAGTGATCACCTTGGTGTTGGCTCGCTGAGACATGTCGCCGATCTGGCCGCGTCGGCCGTTTAGGTCGCCGATGACATCCCCCATGTACTCCTCGGGGGTCACCACCTCGACCGCAACGACCGGCTCGAGGAGCTGGACGCCGGCCCTGCGGGCGGCCTCCTGCAGCGCCATCGACCCGGCGATCTTGAACGCCATCTCGGACGAGTCGACCGCGTGCGACGAGCCGTCCACGAGGATGGCGCGCACGTCCACGATCGGGTAGCCGGCGAGCACGCCGGCGTCCAGGGCGTCCTCGATCCCGGTGTCGACCGCCGGGATGTACTCGCGGGGCACCGCCCCGCCCTTGGTCTTGTCGACGAACTCGTAGCCACCGCCGGGGCCGGTGGGCTCCAGGTCGATGACGACGTGGGCGTACTGGCCCTTGCCGCCGGTCTGCTTGACGTGGCGGTACTCGACCCCCTTGACCTCCTTGCGGATGGTCTCCCGATAGGCGACCTGGGGCCGCCCGACGTTGGCGTCGACCTTGAACTCGCGGCGCAGCCGGTCGACGAGGACGTCGAGATGCAGCTCGCCCATCCCGGCAATGACGGTCTGCCCGGTCTCCTCGTCGGAGCGGACGAGGAACGTGGGATCCTCCTCGGCGAGGCGGGCGAGCCCGTCGCCCAGCTTGTCCTGGTCGGCCTTGGTCTTCGGTTCGATCGCCACCGAGATCACCGGCGCCGGGAACGACATCGACTCGAGCTGGATCGGGTGGTTCGGATCGGAGAGGGTGTCGCCGGTGGTGGTGAACTTGAGGCCCACCGCGGCGACGATGTCGCCGGTGAAGACGTCGTCGACGTCCTCGCGGTGGTTGGCATGCATCCGGAGGATGCGCCCGACGCGCTCCTTCTTCCTGTTGCTGGTGTTGAGAATCGCTTCGCCCTTGGCGAGGTGGCCGGAGTACACCCGGAAGTAGGTCAGCTTGCCGACGTAGGGGTCCGACATGATCTTGAAGGCGATGGCGGAGAAGGGCTCGTCGTCGTCCGGCGCCCGCCGGATGATCTTCTCCTCCTGGCCCGGCACGAAGCCGTCGACCGGAAGGAGATCGGCCGGGCTCGGCAAGAACCAGACCACGGCGTCGAGGATCGGCTGGACGCCCTTGTTCTTGAAGGCGGCACCGACCAGCACGGGGACGAAGAGGTTGGCGACGGTCCCGGCGCGCAGCGCGGAGCGGATCTCGTCGGGCGTGATGTCGAGGTCCTCGAGGTACTTCTCGAGGAGCTTCTCGTCGACCTCGGCGGCCGCCTCGAGCATCTTGCCCCGCCACTCGTGGGCGCGGTCGGCGTACTCGTCCGGGATGTCGACGGTCTCCCAGCGCTCGCCGGTGTCCTCGGGCCAGATGTGCGCCTTCATCTCGATGAGGTCGATGACGCCCTTGAAGGCGTCCTCGGACCCGATCGGGATCTGCACCGGCACCGGGTGGGCGTTGAGCCGGCGCTCGATCGACTCGACCGCCGCATAGAAATCGGCCCCGATCCGGTCCATCTTGTTGATGAAGCAGATGCGGGGCACCTTGTAGCGATCGGCCTGCCGCCATACCGTTTCGGACTGCGGCTCGACCCCGGCAACGGCGTCGAAGACGGCGACGGCGCCGTCGAGAATGCGCAGGGACCGCTCGACCTCGACCGTGAAGTCGACATGGCCGGGCGTGTCGATGATGTTGATCCAGGTGTCCTTCCAGAAGCACGTGGTGGCGGCGGAGGTGATGGTGATGCCCCGCTCCTGCTCCTGGGCCATCCAGTCCATGACCGCGGCGCCCTCGTGGACCTCACCCATCTTGTAGGTCTTGCCCGTGTAGTAGAGGATGCGTTCGGTGGTGGTGGTCTTGCCCGCGTCGATGTGCGCCATGATCCCGATGTTCCGGGTACGGCTCAGGGGGTACTGGCGCAGATGACTCAGGGACTCGTTGGCAGACATGGGGCGATTACCAGCGGTAGTGGGCGAAGGCCTTGTTGGACTCCGCCATCTTGTGGATGTCCTCGCGACGCTTGAAGGCGGCGCCCTGGCGGGTCGAGGCATCGAGGATCTCGTTGGCGAGACGCTCCGACATCGAGTTCTCCCGGCGCTTACGGGCGTAGTCGACGAGCCACCGGACCGCGAGGGTGTTGCCGCGACGCGGCCGCACCTCCACCGGAACCTGATAGGCGGAGCCGCCGACGCGGCGGGACCGCACCTCGACCGACGGACGGACGTTGTCGATCGCCTTCTTCAGCACAGTGATCGGGTCCTGCCCGGCACGCTTCTCGACCAGCTCGAGGGCCTCGTAGACCACGGTGCGGGCTAGGTGCTTCTTGCCCTTCCAGAGAACCTTGTTGATCAACTGGCTGACGAGGACGCTCCGGAAGACCGGGTCGGCCTCGATCTGGCGTACTTCTGCGGGGGCGCGGCGCATTAGGTCTTCTTCGATCCGTAGCGGGAACGGGCCTGCCGACGGGCGCTGACGCCGGCGGCGTCGAGGGTGCCGCGGATGACCTTGTAGCGGATACCGGGGAGATCCTTCACACGACCGCCGCGGATGAGGACGATCGAATGCTCCTGGAGGTTGTGGCCCTCACCGGGGATGTAGGCGGTGACCTCGGTGCCAGAGGAGAGGCGGACGCGGCAGACCTTCCGAAGCGCCGAGTTCGGCTTCTTCGGCGTGACCGTATAGACCCGGGTGCACACCCCGCGGCGCTGTGGCGCCCCGGCGAGGCCCGGCGTCTTCTCCTTCTTGGGTTTCTGCTGCCGGCCCTGACGGACCAGCTGCTGGATGGTCGGCACTCGTGCCCTCTCCACTATCTCGTTGTCGGCGCAGCGCAGCCCCAAGTGCGGAGCGCTGCACGTGCGAGGGTCGGCTCGCCATCTCCGGGCGATGCCCGGCCGACGCGCCGACCCGTGTTGACCCCCCTTCTCAGGCGTAAAAGCCCGGCTGGGTCGCAGCCGGACCAACCCTTCGCGAGAAGGGGCTAGGGGACCGAAGTCACGGCGGGAAGTATAGGGACGCGAGTGGAGACACGGCAAAGTCGGGGAGGGAGAGGAGAAGAGGGGTCGCCAAACCGGAACCGGGTCGCGTACACGGTGCCGATTCGATGTTGCGAAGGCTGTCGCCAGCGGGTTCCAACGGTATCGGTCCTATCGTCGAGTCTGAGATGGCTGGACCCGCCGAGCCCAGGCAGATTGTTGTGGCCCGTCCAAACCGTGGAGGCGCTATCGCCGCACCCATTGTCGCGGTGACCATGATTCTGTTGGGCATCGCTCTCTCAGGTCTCTTGCTCGGTACCGTGGTCAGGGGCCGTCACTTTCCCGATGACCATGGACTCGAACGCGATGCTCCCCGCTGGATGCGCTGCGCTGCGGAGACCATCGAGAGGCATCCCTTTCCCTTCACCTTCGGTGGATTCGCTATCGCGCGCACTGGCGATCAGACGGCGCGCATCTCCGGGAGCCACGCGACCTTCGAAATTACCGTGGTCGAAGGTTACGTGGTCTACTGGCTCGGACGAGGCAGTCATCTGCTGCCACTTGACTGTCCACGTCTCCTGCGCCTCTCCGAACACACCGGGAGCTAGTCAGGTTTTCTTATCGCGCTCCGAGAAAAGCCAACTCCTTGGACGTCATGCTGACCCGATCTACTGCTAATACTTGGTCGTTGGTAAGGCTTGGCAAGGAGTTTCGCGATGCATCGATCAAAGGCCGTCAGTGTGGCCCTGTTCGCGTTCGCGTTGGCGTCCCAGCTTCTCGCTCTTGGGGTTGGCGACTCGCGAGCGCTCACTGCCGAAGCATCGGACGTGCGCCCGTCACCGGAATACCGCGTGGGCGCAACTCTCACAATGCGGGCCGCAGAAGCGCACCAGGCCCAGTTCGAGTTCCTCCGCGCCCGTGGCGCCTCGCTCACCGCCGCCGACCTTCCACGAGACCATGTGGTCGTAGCAATGCCGCTCGGGGGCATGTCCCTGGATGATCTCAGGGCGATAGAAATCAAACTTCCTGTCGAGTCACACGTCACTGAGCTAATGGTTGCCTTCCCAGGTCACACGCGAACCTCGACTTCAACCGCCGTGGTCGCTCCGGGCTCCTCCCTTGAGAGCACGATCGAGACATGGCAAGCCTTCCTGAGGCGGTCGCTGGAGGAGAACATCAGTGGTCACCCCAGCTCGTTGAGTGCTGAACTGCAGACCACGCTCCTATCGGGACTCTCGGAAGCTGACGCAAATGAGGTCCTCCTGAATAGCGCGCAGTATGTACAGGATGCCCGCGCCTGGCTCACGCAACTCAACGACGGGTCCTTCACTATCACTGCCTTCGCCGCTCGTCCGGGATCCGGTGAGGTAGATGAACTATTGGAGTACCTGCGGGAGGAGGGTCTTGGCATCACTTTTGCGAGTCGACTCTCCTCGATCCCGATACTTCCGCCAGTCGACCCCAGCCGGGACCGGAACCCGGTTCAACTCCCGGACGATCAAAACGTTCCACCCCAAGCGTCAGCCGGAGGCGGACCATCAAGCCTGTTGGGGAGCTACTCCTACGAGGAGCACATCAGCCGTAGAGGTGTCATGACGTGGACGCCGATAAGCGCTGACCCCGACTACTGGTACGTGAGTGGGGGGGATTACCGCGTCCTAGAAGTCGACCTACTGTTCGGATCATCGTTTCGTGTCAGCGGACACGATGGACTGTTCTGCGCCTTTGGCGATTGCGTCTACGGGTCCTATGAGTGGGACTTCGACATGACCGATGACTGGGGTCATGGTTACGACCAGTTCTTCTACTGCGATCTTCCTTCACCTTGCACAACGGAGGTTCTCATCGGCGAAGGGGGGCTCGACTGGACGAACTATGGCGCGATAACTGGTTCCGCGGCCCAAATCGCTGCCAACACCTACTACCACGTTGACATCGGCACGGTCCCCGGTTCAGTGTCGTATCCCGTGCAAGTCCAACTCCGGTCCGTCGCGGGTGCAATCTCGACCGAGTGCCCGTACTGGTCGAACGGTCTCCCAGACCCAGCCCTCTGTGGCTTCGAGAATTACGGACACCTGTACGACAAGCTGAGGGAGCATCCGATCACAAGCTCATCCGGCAACTACTACTCCACCTACTCGGGTGGCTCCTATGTGACGGACAACACCTTCAGCCCCTGCCCGGGCTCGTGGGGATTCAGCGCCGGAAACGTTGACTACTGGTGCTGGTCGGATAGCAACGGGCCAGAGCCCCCGGGTCGTGTGACCATCAGGCCGAAGTCCGGCTATTCAACCGGCTTCGCGTATCGGACGGTTCCGTTCTCGATAGTCGCCGGCGACAACTTCTCGGTGGAATACGTCGTGCAGTGCCTGACCGGGAACCCGTGCCAGGGTCGCCTGGGCTGGCAGGGCCGCGATGGCGGGTATCCCGTCGGGACGCATCTCGGTGCCACTTTTAACGTCCCGAATGATGGTTGGTACTACCTCTGTCGATATGACTCCCATCACGGAGCGACGGGCGGCTCCCTGTATCCCCACGCCAACCTGCGCACCCTCTTGTACAACGACGAGGGGGGAACACAGCTACGGATTGACTCCATGGCGATCTACGGGTGGGTCGGGTACCACGATGGCTTTGAATCGGGGATCGACAACAATACGTGTAATGCCGTGGCACAGGGGTAAACGCCCAGGACCGAGCGCACCAATCCTCGCCTGCTTCGCCCTCCTCATCGCTGCGGGCTGCGGTGAAGAGGTCGCTGCACCAGTGCTGACAACTGATCTGTGCGCACCCGCCGCCCCCGAGGAACTGCTCACCATGAATGGCGAGCGCTTCTTCGATGCTTCGTTCGCACTCGCCTTGTGTGAGTCCGCTGCGATTAGCGCGAGCGATGCAATTGAAGCGGGGTTTCTGACGATACGAGCGCCGCGGCCCGGCTTCGACGAATTCGAATTGGTCAGTTTTGCCCAGGAGCTGGTTTCGCACGGCATTCGACCTATCGCGGTTCACTTCTATGTCCTTGATGATGATCGAGTGGGGATCGCGCAGCTCGGCGTTCGATCGTCCCTCGTAGAGACGCTTGACACGGCCACGGCCCAACTGACCGCGGCGTTTTCTGAAGACTCCCGAACGAACGCTGCGTCTCGTGTGCCGTACGTGTTGGTTGTCGGTCTCCAAGGCGCCAACCTCGATGAGGTCTCCGATGCGCTCGCAGCGTTGCGAGGATCGGCGTATGCATTCTCACTCGGCTCGCTACAGGGGGTGCCGCCCCCATTCGACCCTGCCCGCGATCGCACCGAGGTCGACCACTAGGAAACTTCCGTCGATGCGAAACCGTCCGGCTATTGAATTCGAGGGCCAACGTGGGAGAGAGGTTCTTAGCCGAGCTCAGTAAGTGCATCCCAGTGGCGCGGATGCGGAATCTTTAGTCCTCGTTTGATCATCGAGCAATAACCGGCGGACAGGCCAGTGACGCGAGCCATGTCTGCGGCGGTGGCGTCGTCCAGTAGCGGGAGGATCGTCTCGGTGAAGACGGCTGGGTCGGGTCGCTGGTTGCTGCGATCCCATGCCAGCGACTTACGGAGTTCGGTGGACGTCTTGGCTCCCCGTTTGTTTGCGGCGCTGCCTCCGTGTGCCGGGTCGTCGCCTGACTCCCTCAGGTCTGCGAGTCGTCTCAGCCTGGGATGGTCGGGGTCGCGGACGTAGCGGTCGTTGCACTCGGGACATCCACGACTCCCGGTGAGTCGGTGGCCGCATTCGGGGCATCGTCGCTTCGGTTGCAGGGGAGTGCGTGGAGACTGTGGGGATCCGCCGGCGTTGGCTCGGCGCCGGGACTCGGTCAACGTTGTCGCTGCGCCACGGCCGTGACGGCCGTCCGGTACCAGCGTTCTCACCACTTGCTCGATGACCGGTGCCAGTTGCTGGCGCCACGTCTGTGTCGTGGTCGCGAGCTCGTGGGTGAGCGGTTGGAGGATCCGGCAGCCACCGCGGCGGGCAATCTGCTTGATCCTCCCCCGCGAAGAAGATCTCGGATACTCGTGGGCCGAATCGCTCCGGGTTTGGGTTGGCATCCTGGAACACGGCCGCTGACGCCCAGTACGAGTCTTGTATCAGCGGCACATTGCCGTTTACCGTGTCGATCCAAGCTTGCAGCTCCGACAACAGGTCTTCGGGCGAGGTCGCGAGGATCACCTTCTGGAGTCCGAGCAGATCTTCAGCGAGCGAGTCAAGCCACGCGGCGAGACGCAATTCGCGGCTGGCGCGTCACCCCCGCTCGTACGTTCTCCCTGCGGGGATCTATGGGGTGGCGGCACAGCACGGTGTACGAGCCCTGGCGATCGTCATGGCGAGCGACCATCTCCTCACCGAGGAGGCCCTCTCGTCCGACGAGCGCCAGACCGCGGTCGATCAGATCGTGGACCTAGCGCTGGAGACAGTGGTCGCTCTCTGAGGCTCAGCCCCGAGTCGTCTCGTCCAACGTCCTTCGCAACAGGGGAATCGCCGCGCGGTCCTTCTCGCGGCCACTGGCCTCCTTGCTGCGGATCACGTCGGCGAGCGACGCCACATCGACGACGCAATCTGGCTCGACCGCGATCGTCATGCGGTCGGCGTCGCGCATCAGATCGCGATACCCGCCGGTCCCGGCGGGCTCCATCACCAGGTCGAGATCCCCGTACTCGGTGACGAGGGTCCACACGGACGCGGACCTCAGGAGCCCGGGGTCGAACGGCATGTCGACTCCGTCGGGCTCGGTGGCCGTCCTCAACCTGGCACCGAGGGCGTCGAGAGCCCTGGCCAGGCGTTCGAGGTTCTGAGCCGAGGTCGCTGGCGTCACGTCGACATCACGGGTCACCAGCGGAGCGCCCCGCATCCTGGCGGCCACGCCGCCGACGAGCACGAACTCGACGCCGTGCCCGGCCAGCACCCGCAACATCGCCACCGGGTCATATTCAGCCATGGGCAGCAGCCGCCATCGCGTCGATCTTGCGCACCGTATCGACGAGTTCGGTGATGCGCTCGTGCGGCTGGCGATCCAGCTCTCGGCGGATGAGCCCCAGGTCGTGGTCATCGGCGGGCGAGATCGTCACGCCGAGGTCAAACCCGGCGGCCCGGACCGCACGCTGCACGATGTCGAAGTCGGGGCGGGTCCGCCCAGTCTCCCACCTGGCTACCACCGACTGATGAGTGCCGAGGCGGGCGGCGAGCTCGGCCTGGGTGATCCCGGCCCGCTTTCGCGCCTCGGCGATGAGGCTTCCTCCGGTCATGAAAGCAGCATAGCAGTTCTGCCATTAATCGTATAGCAGTATTGCTATCTGTGATCCAACGCTTCTAGGCTCCAGGGGATGCGAGGGATCACCGCACCTGCAGGCGAGCGGACGCTCGTCTTCCGACGCCGCTTCAGCAGCCTTCCCCTGGAGGTGGAGTTCGAGTCCGCAACGGAGGCAGGGGGGCCGCCTTCGGGCACCGTGGAACGAGTGGGCTCTCGGTGGATTCTCGGTCGGACCACGAGCACCATTCCGCTGTCCTCGATCAACCGGCTGCGCAAGGGCTTCTGGGACACCTTCTTCGACATCTACGTCATCCCAGCCGAACCGGTGACACTGATGGTGACCCGGCCAGCGCTACGCAACCGGCTGCTGCTCGGAGGTCTGGCCCTACTGGTCGTCGCCGTGGCCGCGGCGATCGTCTTCCTGCTGGCGCCTTAGACGCAAACCGGCCCGCTCTTGCGAGCGGGCCGGCGCATGTATTGCAGAAGGCGTGGAAGCGCCCCTACTCCTCCTCGTCCTCTTCGTCCTGGGCTCCGAGCGAGGCGAGCCACTCCGCCGGGTTGGCGGGCAGCGCCTCCGCCTCACTCTCGCCCGCTCCCTCGCCGAACAGGCCCAGGGCGCTGACCACGGTGGCGTCGGGCAGCGAGGGCTGGACGACCTGATAGGGGTCGGCTCCGGTCCCGGCCGGGATCAGCTTGCCGATGATCACGTTCTCCTTGAGGCCGCGGAGGAAGTCCGACCGGCCCTGGAGCGCCGCCTCGGTGAGCACCCGGGTCGTCTCCTGGAAGGAGGCCGCCGAGAGCCACGAGTCGGTGGCGAGCGACGCCTTGGTGATGCCCATCAGCTCCGGACGCCCCTCGGCCGGCTTCTTGCCGTCGCCGACCAGCTGCTTGTTGACCTCACGAAACTCCTGGGCATCGATCAACTCGGCCGGCAGGAACGTCGAGTCGCCCGGGTTGACCACCCGGACCCGGCGCAGCATCGCCCGCACGATCAGCTCGATGTGCTTGTCGTGGATGTCCACGCCCTGGCTGCGGTAGACCTCCTGCACCTCGTCGACGAGGTACCGCTGCGCGGCACGGACGCCCATGATCTCCAGGACTTCCTTGGGGTCGAGCGGGCCCTCGGTGAGAGGGGTGCCCGGCTCGATCTCCTGGCCCTCCTTCACCTTGAGGCGGGCCCGGCGCGACACCGGATAGGCGACCTCTTCGTCCTTGTCGACCACGACGATTCGCTTGCCCTCTTCGTCGTCTTCGATGCGGATGACGCCACCGATCTCCGAGATCGGCGACTTGCCCTTGGGCGACCGCGCCTCGAACAGCTCCTGGACTCTTGGCAGACCATGCGTGATGTCCTCGCCGGCGACGCCGCCGGTGTGGAAGGTACGCATGGTCAGCTGGGTGCCGGGCTCGCCGATCGACTGGGCTGCCATGATGCCGACGGCCTCGCCCGGCTCGACCATCCGGCCGGTGGCCAGGCTCAGGCCGTACGAGGCAACGCTCACGCCGAAGCGCGACTGGTCGGTGAGCGGCGAACGCACCCGAATCTCCTCGACCTCTTCGGCGGCCATGATCGCCACCATCGCCTCGCGGTCGATCAGCTCCCCGGCGCGCAGCTTCCGGCCGCTCGCGGTGTCGAGCAGGCTGCGGCCGATCTTGATGTCCTCGGCCAGAATGCGCCCGAAGATGCGGTTGCGCAGATGGCGAATCGGCTCGCCCTTGTCGTCCCGCACCCGGATCGCGATCCCGGGATCCTCCGACTCCTCGCTGTGAATCAGCACCTCCTGGGACACGTCGACCAAACGGCGCGTCAGATAGCCGGAGTCGGCGGTACGCAGGGCGGTGTCGGCAAGGCCCTTGCGAGCGCCGTGGGTCGAGATGAAGTACTCGAGCACCGAGAGGCCCTCGCGGAAGTTCGCCTTGATCGGCCGCGGGATGATGTCTCCCCGCGGGTTGGCCACGAGGCCTCGCATGCCGGCAATCTGCCGGACCTGCATGATGTTCCCTCGAGCACCCGACCGCACCATCATGTCGATGGGGTTGAAGGGGTCCGCCTTGAGGCTCACCTCCATGGCGTCCTTCACCCGGTCGGTCGCCTCGGTCCAGATCTCGATCAGCTCCTGGCGGCGCTCGTCGTCGGTGATGATCCCCTGCTGGAACTGCTCCTCGACCTTTGCGGCGCGTGTCTCGTAGGCCTCCAGGATCTCGGTCTTGTTCTCCGGGGTCTTGACGTCGTCGAGGCCGATCGTCAGGCCGGCCCGCGTCGCGAAGGAGAACCCCAGGTCCTTGATGCCGTCGAGGAACTCCTGGACCTGCTTCTTGTCGTACCGCTCGATGACCTCTTCGATCAGCAGGCGGACATCGCCCTTGAGCACCATCCCGTTGATGAACGGGAAGTCGCCGGGCAGGGCCGAGTTGAGCAGAGCCCTCCCGAAGGTGGTCTCGTACGGCATCGACCCGTCGACGGGCTCCTCAGGGATGAGGTCGCCGAGGTGATCTCGTAGCTCGGCGTACAGGTCCGGGTCGCCGGCGAGCTCGCCGACGCGCAGCCTGATCGGCGCGTGGACGCTCAACTCCCCGAGGTCGTAGGCCATCTGTGCCTCGTCGAGGCTGCCGAAGACGCGTCCGGCTCCCTTGGCATCGTCGACGATCTCGGACAGGTAGTAGATCCCGATGATCATGTCCTGGCTGGGCGTGACGATCGGGCGGCCGCTCGCCGGCGACAGCACATTGTTGGTGCTGAGCATCAGCACCCGCGCCTCGGCCTGCGCCTCGGCGGACAGCGGCAGATGGACCGCCATCTGGTCGCCGTCGAAGTCGGCATTGAAAGCCTCGCAGACCAGCGGGTGGATCTGGATCGCCTTGCCCTCGACGAGCACCGGCTCGAACGCCTGGATGCCCAGGCGGTGGAGGGTCGGCGCCCGGTTGAGCAGCACCGGGTGCTCCTGGATGACCTCGGCCAGCACGTCCCACACCTGGGGGCGCTGCCGCTCGACCATCCGCTTGGCAGCCTTGATGTTCTGAGCGAGGTCGAGGTCGACCAGCCGCTTCATCACGAAGGGCTTGAACAGCTCGAGCGCCATTGCCTTGGGCAGTCCGCACTGGTGCAGCTTGAGCTGCGGCCCGACGACGATCACCGAGCGGCCCGAGTAGTCGACGCGCTTGCCGAGCAGGTTCTGACGGAAACGCCCCTGCTTGCCCTTGAGCATGTCGGACAGCGACTTGAGGGGGCGGTTGCCGGGGCCGGTGACGGCGCGGCCACGCCGCCCGTTGTCGAACAGGGCGTCGACGGCCTCCTGGAGCATCCGCTTCTCGTTGTTGACGATGATCTCGGGGGCACCCAGGTCCAGGAGCCGCTTGAGGCGGTTGTTGCGGTTGATCACCCTGCGGTACAGGTCGTTGAGGTCGCTGGTGGCGAAACGCCCGCCATCGAGCTGCACCATCGGGCGCAGATCCGGCGGGATGACCGGGACCGCCTCGAGGATCATCGCCGAGGTGCTGTTCACACCGTGGGCGAACGGCGTCACGACCTTGAGGCGCTTTGTGGCCCGCTGGCGCCGCTGGGCCGAGTTGGCCTCGAGATCCTCATTCAGCTTCACGATCTCAGCGTCGAGGTCGAGGCGGGAGAGGAGGGCCTTGATCGCCTCCGCGCCCATGGCGCCCTCGTAGTAGTCCTCGTACCGGTCGCGGATCTCGCGCCACAGCTGCTCGGACTCGACCAACTCCTTGACGGTCATCGTCCGGAAGAAGTCGAAGGCCTCGCGGATCAGCTCTTCCTCGAACTCGGAGCGCTCCTGGCGGTCCTTGATCTCGCGCTCGGCCTCGCGGCGGGCGGCCGAGATCTCCTGGCCCTTGGCGCCGCCCTCCTCCATCTGCTTGAGCTCGCGCTCGAGCCGCTCGAGGCGGGCTTCCTTCCACTCCTCGAACTCGCGACGCACCAGCTCGACCTCGGCCTCCATCGCCTCCTCGAGCTCGGGCAGGTCCTTCTGGCGCTTCTCCTCGTCGACGTGGGTGATGAGGTACGCGGCGAAGTAGATGACCTTCTCCAGCTCCTTCGGCGACATGTCGAGCAGGTAGCCGAGACGGCTGGGGACACCCTTGAAGTACCAGATGTGGGTGACGGGAGCGGCCAGCTCGATGTGGGCCATGCGCTCGCGGCGCACCTTCGACCGGGTCACCTCGACACCGCACCGCTCACAGATCACGCCACGGAAGCGAACGCGCTTGTACTTGCCGCAGTAGCACTCCCAGTCACGGGTGGGGCCGAAGATGCGCTCGTCGAAGAGGCCATCCTTCTCCGGCTTCAGCGTCCGGTAGTTGATGGTCTCCGGCTTCTTCACCTCACCATGCGACCAGGCGCGGATCTGGTCCGCGCTGGCCAGGCTGATCTTCAGCTCGTCGAAGAACTGGGGCACCCGTGCTCCTTCAGTCGTCTCGTATCTCGTCTTGAAACTCGCTCGTGGTCCGGTCAGTCACCGCGCTCGGGCCGGGAGATGTCGATCCCGAGCGACTCGGCGGTGCGGAATGCATCGTCGTCGAGCTCGCGGAGCTCGACCTCCTCACCCGCCGAGAGCATCTCGACGTTGAGGCACAGGCTCTGCATCTCCTTGATGAGCACCTTGAATGACTCGGGGATCCCCGGCTCGGGGATGTTCTCGCCCTTGACGATCGCCTCGTAGACCTTGACCCGGCCCCGGACATCGTCGGACTTGATCGTGAGCAGCTCCTGCAGCGCGTAGGCGGCTCCGTAGGCCTCCAGGGCCCACACCTCCATCTCGCCGAAGCGCTGGCCGCCGAACTGCGCCTTCCCGCCCAGGGGCTGCTGGGTGATCATCGAGTAGGGGCCGGTCGACCGGGCGTGGATCTTGTCGTCGACGAGGTGGAGCAGCTTCAGGATGTAGATGTACCCGACGGTCACCGGCTGGTCGAACTTCTCGCCGTTGCGCCCGTCGTAGAGCGTCGCCTTGCCGTGGCCGTCGACCAGGTGCTGGCCGTCGCCGTTGGGAAGCGCGTGCTCCAGAACGCTGCCGATCTCGTCCTCGCGGGCACCGTCGAATACGGGCGTCGCCACCTTGGTCCAGGCGGCGGCGCCACCGGCGGCGTCCGAGCGGCCCTTGAACTCCTTCCAACCCTGCGCCGCGGCCCATCCCAGATGAGTCTCGAGCACCTGGCCGAGGTTCATGCGGGAAGGCACACCCAGCGGCGACAGGATGATGTCGACCGGGGTGCCGTCCTCCATGAACGGCATGTCCTCTTCGGGGAGGATCTTGGCGATCACGCCCTTGTTCCCGTGGCGGCCGGCGAGCTTGTCGCCCTCGGCGATCTTGCGCTGCTGGGCGACATAGACGCGCACCAGCTCGTTCATGCCGGGGGGCAGCTCGTCGCCCTCCTCGCGACGGAAGACCTTCACGTCGATGGCCTTGCCCTGCTCGCCGTGGGGCACCTTCAGCGACATGTCGCGCACCTCGCGCGCCTTCTCGCCGAAGATGGCCCGCAGCAGGCGCTCCTCGGGGGTGAGCTCGGTCTCGCCCTTGGGGGTGACCTTGCCCACGAGGTAGTCGCCGGGACCGACCTCGGCCCCGATGCGAATGATCCCCTCCTCGTCGAGATCGCGCAGGACCTCTTCGGCGACGTTGGGGATGTCGCGGGTGATCTCCTCGGCACCGAGCTTCGTGTCCCGGGCCTCGATCTCGTACTCCTCGATGTGGATCGAGGTGAGCACGTCCTCCTTGACGAGGCGCTCCGAGATGACGATGGCGTCCTCGAAGTTGTGACCCCGCCATGGCATGAAGGCCACCAGCAGGTTCTTGCCCAGAGCCAGCTCACCATCCTCTGTCGAGGGACCGTCCGCGAGCACCTGGCCCTTCTTGATCCTGTCGCCTTCGGCGACGAGGGGCTTCTGGTTCATGCTCGTGCCCTGATTGGAGCGGACGAACTTCTTCAGCGGGTACTCGACCCGCTTGTTGCCGATCTTCAGCACGATGTGGTCGCCGGTCACCTCACCGATTTCGCCGTCCTCCTGGGCGACGATCGTGTCGCCCGAGTCGAGGGCGACACGGCCCTCCACCCCGGTCCCGACGAGGGGCGCCTCGGAGCGGAGCAAAGGCACCGCCTGGCGCTGCATGTTCGAGCCCATCAAGGCGCGGTTGGCGTCGTCGTGCTCGAGGAAGGGGATGAGTGACGTGGCCACCGAGACGACCTGCTTCGGCGACACATCCATGTAGTCGACTTCCTTGGGTCGCACGTAGTCGACATCGCCGCCGCTGCGCCGCACCAGGACGCGCTCCGCGGCGAAGTGGCCGTCCTCCTTGAGCGGAGCGTTGGCCTGGGCGATGACGAAGCGCTCCTCCTCGGAGGCGGTGAGGTAGTCGATCTTCTGCGTGACCTTGCCTTCCTGGACGCGCCGGTAAGGCGTCTCGATGAACCCGAACCGGTTCACCTTGGCGTACGAGGCGAGGGAGCCGATGAGCCCGATGTTCGGGCCCTCCGGGGTCTCGATCGGGCACATGCGCCCGTAGTGCGACGAGTGCACGTCGCGCACCTCGAACCCGGCGCGCTCGCGTGACAGGCCGCCCGGCCCGAGAGCCGAGAGGCGCCGGCGATGGGTGAGGCCGGCCAGCGGGTTGGGCTGGTCCATGAACTGGCTCAGCTGGCTTGTGCCGAAGAACTCCTTGATCGAGGCGACGACCGGCCGGATGTTGATCAGGCTCTGCGGCGTGATCGCCTCCGGGTCCTGGGTGGTCATCCGCTCCCGAACGACCCGCTCGAGCCGGGTGAGGCCTACTCGAATCTGGTTCTGGATCAGCTCGCCGACCGTCCGCACCCGGCGGTTGCCGAAGTGGTCGATGTCGTCGGGGGCGTGCCCGGGCGCGCCCTCGTGCAGCGCCAGCAGGTACCGGATGGTGTCGAGCATGTCGTCCCTCGACAGCAGCCCCAGCTCGTTGGCGCGGTAGGCCTCGACATCCTCGAGGTCGCCCGACTCACGGCCGAACTTTTGGTTCACCTTGTAGCGGCCGACCCGGGTGAGGTCGTAGCGCTTCGGGTTGTAGAAGAGCGTGTTGATCAGGCCGCGCGCCGACTCGATGGTCGTCAGCTCGCCAGGGCGGAGCTTGCGATAGAGGTCGAGCAGTGCCTCCTCGCGATCCTCGGTCGGATCCTTCTCCAGGGAATTGGCGATGATCTCGTTGCCGTCGAACAGCGCCAGCAGCTCCTCGTCGGACTGGGCGAAGTCGAGGGCGCGAAGGAAGGTCGTGACCACCTGGCGACGCTTGCGGTCGACCCGCACCCCGAGGGTGCCCTTCTTGTCGATGTCGAACTCGAGCCACGCCCCGCGGCCCGGGATCACCTTGGCGCTGTAGATGTCGCGGTCGGAGGTCTTGTCGGGTGTCCGGTCGAAGTAGACGCCGGGCGACCTCACCAGCTGACTCACCACGACGCGCTCGGTCCCGTTGATGATGAAGGTGCCGTTGGAGGTCATCATCGGGAAATCGCCGAGGAAGACCTGCTGCTCCTTGATCTCACCGGTCTGACGGTTCATGAAGCGCGCGGTGACGAAGAGGGGGCGCGAGTAGTTGGAGTCGCGCTCCTTGGCCTCTTCGATGGTGAGCGTGGGCTCCTCGAACCTGTGCTCCGTCAACTCGAGCGCGAGCGTCCCGGTGAAGTCCTCGATCGGCGAGATCTCTTCGAAGATCTCTTTGAGGCCGCGCTCGAGGAACCAGTCGAACGAATCGTGTTGTACGGAGAGGAGGTCGGGTAGTGGCAGGACTTCTGGGATCTTGGCGAACGAAATTCGCTCGCTGCGCGCACGAGCCAAAGGCGCTTCCTCCTCGATTTCAGACGGCGGTCAGGGCGTGATCAGTTCTTCTTAGGGCAACGCCCACGGGTCTTCCCGAAGACGACGAAGAACCAGGATAGCACGCGGCTATCCCGGCTCGGCAAAGCCGGCTATGAGTGAGAACCTCAGGGTCTCCTCTATGTATTCCGGAAGACAATGTATCGAACGAGGCGCGCGGGGTCAAGGGTTTGGGGCTCGCTTCGCTCGGCCCGGCGATTGGCGATCGGCGATTGGCCAGAACGCGCTCGAGGCTGTCTCCCGCTCGTCCTCCCCCGGATTCCGGAGGAGGTGACCGAGAGGACAGGGCGTCCTCCTCCGCCGTCCTCGGCGGGGGAGGTGGCACCGCCGTCTTCGGCGGTGACGGAGGGGGCGGCGGAGACAGCGTGCGACCCGACGACTTCTTCAACGGTCCAGTCCCGCCCGCAGGGTCAGCTGCCACTCCTCCTCCTAGTCGGGGTGAACGGAGCGGGAACACGAAGCGTTCTCCTCCGCCGTCTTCGGCGGGGGGGCGGCACCGCCGTCTTCGGCGGTGACGGAGGAGGCGGCGGAGACAGCGTGCGACCCGACGCGAGGAGCCACAGCCCACCGAGTCTTCGGACGCCCCATAACCCCTCCTAGAGGTCAGGCGTCGCGACCACCTCTTGAACCCAATGCGATTGGCGATTGGCGATTGGCCAGAACGCGCCGACGGCCGGGGGTCACCCGGCCCTCCGGCCATCGACTATTGACTATCGACTCTTTGTGGGGCGGCGCGAGCCGCCCCACAAACTGCTACTTGATCTCGACGGAGGCGCCGGCGCCCTCGAGGGCGGCCTTGGCCTTCTCGGCGTCTTCCTTGGACACGTGCTCCAGGACCGGCTTCGGCGCCTCGTCGACGAGGGCTTTCGCCTCCTTGAGGCCGAGGCTGGTGAGCCCGCGGACCTCCTTGATGACCTGGATCTTCTTGTCCCCGGTCGCGGTCAGGATCACATCGAACTCGTCCTGCTCCTCTTCGGCAGCGGCGCCCCCGGCGGTGGGGGCCGCCATGGCCGCCATGGGGGCAGCCGCGGTGACGTCGAACTTCTCCTCGAACTCCTTGAGGAACTCGGAGAGCTCCAGCACGGTCATGTTCGCGAAGACCTCGAGCAGCTCCTCATTGCTGAGCTTGGTTGCCATTTGATCTATTCCTCCTCGGCCTCGTCGGCCGTTTCATCATCGGTAGTCGCCTCCGCGTCGGCGGCGGTTTCGGCCTCGGCAGCGGGGGCCGCTTCGGCCTCGCTCTGTGCTTCGGCGGCGGTGTCCTCGTCTGCCGACATCTCCGCCTCCGGGCTCGTCTCGGCCGCGGGCGCGGCCTCGGGGTCCTCGGGAACGGGCTCCGGCTCTGCGGCCGGCATCTTGTCGACGAGCTGCTTGATCATCGATGCGAGGTTGCGCGGCATCGCCGCCATCAACCCGGCCATGGCCGCCATCGGGGCCTTGAAGGCGCCGGCGACCTTGGCCAGCAGGACCTCACGGGGCTCCAGCTCGGCGAGCGCCGCCACCCTTTCGGGGGTGAGCAGCTCGGTGCCGAGTAGTGCTCCCTTGACGATCAGTCGGGCATGGTCCTTCGAGAAGTCCTGCAGCACCTTTGCGGTGGCAGCGGCGTCGCCGGTGGCGAACGTCAACCCGGTGGGACCGACGAGGAGATCGAGCATCTCGTCGCGTCCCGACTCGGTGGCGGCGAGGCGGGCGAGGGTCATCTTGTAGACCTTGAAATCGCTTCCGGCATCGCGCAGTGCGCGACGCAGATCCTGCTGCTCCTTCACCGACAGGCCGGCGTACTCCGCCAGGAAGACGGCGCCGGCCTCCTCGAGGCGCTCTTTGATGTCGGCGACCGCCTGGACCTTCTCCGGTCGTGGCATGGCCGTTTCTCCTTACGGGGGAATCGCTCCCCAAACAGATCGCTCCCGACGCGAGACATGCGCGGGAGCGGCAGAAACCTCTCTCGCCCACCTGCGCCGGCGGCCTTGCGGCCATTAGCCCCTCTGCGGGGACCAGCGGTCTCGGGTCGGCTCTATGTGCGGTGGCAGCGTAGGAGGCGACCCCGGGTTCGGCAAAGTGGCGTTTCTCCCCGTCGGAGGAGAAGACGCGTCGGGTCGCCGCAAACCCCCTCCGTCACCGCCTCCGGCGGCGCCACCTCCCCCTCCGGGGGAGGAAACACGCGTCGGGTCGCCGCAAACCCCCTCCGTCACCGCCTCCGGCGGCGCCACCTCTCCTCCGGGGGAGGAAAACGCGCATTCCCAACGACGGAACGCGTAACGCCTGCCGGAACAAGACGCGGCGCCCCCCTTCGGCTGCGGCGGCAGAGCCGCCTCGCAGATTCCCCCTTCCGGGGGGAAGACTCTTGAATCCGACCCATCGAGGGTGGATTCAAGAGTGGCGGGAGCACCGGCACTGTGCCGGCGTCGGGATCTGCGGCGGGCCAGGTGTTGCCGCCGATCCCCTCCGAAGGCGGGCCGGGGTAGGGATCCGAGCCGACCTTCCTCGCGAGCCGGGCCAGGGGCGGTGGTGGTCAGCCCCTGCGTACCGATGCTCCCGCTGGCTACCAGTGTCGCATCTCCCGCGGCGGTGTCCACCGGGGACTTTCGCGGACTGGTGTCGGATAAGGAGAAGGTGGCAGACGGCAGATGGCAGACGGCAGAGGGGCCTTCTGCTACCTAACCAAAGACCTCGCGTTCGGCGATGCTGTCGAGCGCTCCGACATCGATCTTCACGCCGAGGCCCATCGTCGACGCCACCGTGAGTTTGCGGATGTAGCGCCCCTTGGCCCCTGCCGGCTTTACGCGGAGCAACTCGTCGACGACGGCTGCGAGGTTCTCCTTGAGCTGCGTCGGGTCGAACGACACCTTCCCGACCGCGACGTGGACGTTGCCAAACCGGTCGTTGCGGTACTCGACCCGCCCCGCCTTGAACTCCTCGACAGCCTTGCCGATGTCGGCGGTGACCGTGCCCGCCTTCGGGTTCGGCATCAGGCCGCGCGGACCCAGCACCCGACCCAGCTTCCCGACCTCCGCCATCATCGACGGCGCTGAGATCGTGATGTCCCAGTCGACCGACTGTGCGCCGGACTCGACCTTCGCGGCGAGGTCGCTCCCGCCGACGATATCGGCGCCGGCCTCCTCGGCGGCTCGCGCCTGGTCGCCCTCGGCAAAGACGAGGACGCGCACCGCCTTGCCGGTGCCGTGGGGGAGGGAGACGGTGCCGCGTACGGCCTGATCGGCCTGACGGGCGTCGATTCCGAGGTTGAAGGCGGCCTCGACGGTCTCGTCGAACGCGGCGGTAGCCATCGACTTCACCAACTCCAACGCCTCGGCGGGCGGATATGCCTTGTCCCGATCGAGCCGCTGAGCGGCGTCGTCACGCTTCTTGCCCATTTGGTTTCTCCTTGTGGTCCGCGGCGCCCTCGCGCCTCCCACTTCTTGAGTCGATAGTCGATTGCCGGACTCTTCATCGGACTATGGACTATGGACTTTCTCCGTCAGCCCTCTACCTTGATTCCCATCGATCGCGCCGTGCCTTCGATGATCTTCATCGCCGCGTCGATGTCGTTGGCGTTGAGGTCCACCATCTTGGTCTCGGCGATCTTCTTGACCTGCGACCGCGTGACGCTCCCCACCTTCTCGGTGTGCGGCTCGCCGGAGCCCTTCTCGACCCGGGCGGCCTGGCGGAGCATCACCGACGCAGGAGGTGTCTTCGTCACGAAGGTGAACGAACGGTCCTCGTAGATGGTGATCTCCACAGGGACGATCGTCCCCGACTGGCTCTCCGTCGCAGCGTTGTAGGCCTTGACGAAATCCATGATGTTCACGCCGTGCTGGCCCAGCGCCGGGCCCACCGGCGGTGCAGGCGTTGCCTGACCCGCGGGGATCTGGAGCTTGAGCAGCGCGGCGACCTTCTTCCGACCCATGAGTGCAGTCCTCCTAGAACTTCTGGATCTGCTCGAAGTTGAGCTCGACCGGAGTCTCCCGGCCGAAGATGTCGACGAGCACCCTGACCTTCGACTGGTCGAGGTTGATGTCCTCGATGACGCCGTTGAAATCGGCAAACGGCCCCTCGGTGACGCGCACCGTCTCGCCCACCTCCCAGTCGGGCTTGAAGCGGGGTGCCTTCTTCTCCTCGTCCTTGCGGACGCCGAGGATGCGCTCCACCTCGCGCCGAGACAGCGGCGTCGGCTTGGTGCCGGAGCCGACGAAGCCGGTGACACCGGGGGTGTTGCGCACCACGCCCCACGAGTCGTCGTCGAGGTACATGCGCACCAGGAGGTAGCCGGGGAACTGCTTGCGCGGGACGGTGACCTTGCGCCCGCCCTTGATCTCGACCACGTCCTCCATCGGGATCACCACGTCGAAGATCGCGTTCTCCATGTGCATCGACGAGATGCGGGTGGTCAGGTTCGCCTTGACCTTGTTCTCGTATCCGCTGTACGAGTGGATGACGAACCAGGCGCCGGGAAGGTCATAGGGGCTTGAGGGTGGGCGAACCGGCTCGCCGTCGACGTCGCCCTCGCCGTCGTCGCCGGCAACAGCAACGGCGTCGGTGTTCTTCGACGCGGACTCGGCGGCCGGGGCAGCGTCATCGGCCGCAGCCTCCTCGGCCTCCTCGGGGCGTTCCTCGGTGGCGACCGAAGTTCCCAGAGCCTCGCGGGCGCGCTCGAGTGCGTCGGCGTCCGCCGCGTCGTCCGCGGCCTCGGCGCCGGGAGTGATCTCGTCCATGGTCTCGTCGGTCACCGCAACTCCAGGAGGGAAAGGATTCCCTCTTTGAACCCGATGTCGAGCCCCAGCGTGAACAAGGTGACGAACCCGGCGGTGATGAGGGTCACGAGGGTGAAGGTGATGACCTCGCGCCGACCGGGCCAGGCGACACGGCGAAGCTCGGTGCGGACCTCGGAGACGAACTGGCGGAGCCCTACACGCTCCTTGCGACGGCGCTGCGACATCGCCTGGGCGCGGCGATCCTTCGCCCGCTTCTCTTCCTTCTCCTGTACTCGCCGCAGTTCGCGGTTCATGTGCTACCTCTCGCTCGGACCCCGACCGCGCCTCGCGTCCGTGGGTCCGTCCTCTTCGTCGGGGCTTCAGCAGGGGCGGAGGGACTCGAACCCCCAACCGCTGGTTTTGGAGACCAGTGCTCTGCCAAATTGAGCTACGCCCCTTTGGGGGTGTTCGATCCCGCGCGCGAGCCTAGGAGGCGAACGGCGGGCATTGTAGGCCGGGTCCGGCGCATTCCGACAAGCCGGCGGCGTGCAGATCTCAAGAGCCTCGACGCGACAGGGCTCGGGCGATCAGAGCCGCCACGGTGGCGACGCCGATCACCGCCGCCACGGAGTACCGAACCGCGATCCGGACGACGAGCGGCCGTCTCGGGTCGGATCCATCCTGGGCCGGGAGACGGGACATGACGATCGTGGCGAGCCCGTCGGGAGCCCGCAAGGTCTCCCCGCTCATGGTCGACAGTTCGCGAGTGACCCCGCTGGAGCGCGCCGCATCCGCCTGGCAGCGGAGGCACTGTTCTCGATGCGCCTCGAGCACGCGATTGAGCGGCATGTCGGATGGAACCATCTCGACCAGCCGGCAGATGACGGGACTCACTCGCCCTCCTCGAGAATGGCGCGCACACGCTTGCGTGCGCGGTGCAATCTGACCTTCGCCGTCGTCTGGGTGATGCCCAGCTCGCGGCCCACTTCGGCGTGGCTCCAGCCGTAGACATCGCGCAGGACGAGCACCGCACGCTGACCCGGGCTCAGTTGGTTGATCGCCGCGCCCAATTCGGCCCTGACCTCCGCCAACTCACCGGCTCGCTCGGGACCGTACGACGGGTCGACCAGGGTCTCGTCCAACTGCTGCGCCTGGTGGCGGTTGGCGCGTTTGCGCAACGTCCACGCCGTATTGACGGTGATGCGGTGGAGCCAGGTTCCCAGCGCGGCCTCTCCCCGGAAACGCGGCATCGCCCGCCATGCCCTGATCAGCGCCTCCTGGGCAACGTCGGGAGCAAGGTCCGGACCGACCAGCCTGACGGCAAGGGTGTACACGGTGTCCCGATACCTCCAGACGAGTTCCCCGAACGCATCGGCGTCACCGCTGCGGGCGGCGTCGATGAGCTCGGTCTCGTCGCGTTGGACCCCACCCCAGGTCATCGGGTTACCCGGGCCCGGCCGGTCACCAGTCGGTCGCCGGCGGATACGAGGGCGAGGTCAAGGTCGGCTCCATCGGTGGCCACCGCGGCGACACTACCGGTGACCGCCGCCGCCACACCGGGACGAAGCAGCTTGCGGAAGCGCAGGCTCATCGAAGTCAACGGGCGCGGAGAGGCCGAGTAGCGGGCGGCGACCCTCGCCATCCAGGCCGCCATGAGCAGCCCGTGGACGATCGTGCCGGGAAGGCCGGCGGCCACTGCCGAGTCGTGGTCCCAGTGGATCGGGTTCCAGTCGCGGGTTGCCGCGGCATACCGGACCAGGTCGTTGCGGGAGGCCCCACAACGCAGCTCTTCGACGACGGCGCCCTCGTCGGGAAGCGGCCTTTGGACGACGGGGCCATCGACAGCGGGGCAGAGATCGACAGGAGGCTCCGCCTCCTCCGAGGCCTCCGCGGCTGCAGAGTCCGACATCAGGAAGACCGCCTCGCCGGCCAGCCATTCGCCGGCGTCGGCCTGGGCACGCAGGCCGAAGGTGACCAGGTTCAGCGGGCCTCTGGCGCGAACTGCGGCGACCTCGCCCGACACCCGCAGCCGCTCCCCCACCGCCAGCGCCCGGTGCCACTCGAATGCCTGCTCGGAGTGAATCAACGAGGTGGTGAATGGGACAACCGCCGGGTCCTCGAGGAAGGCGGGGGCGACGGAGAACAGGGCGGCGTTGGCGAACAGAGGAGGTACATGCTCGGACCAGCGGCCGGGGTCGTCCCCGGTCACATCAGCGAACTCGGCGACGCGATCGCGGCTCGCCTCGACATCGAACGGCCCGTAGATGCGCCCGACGAGGTTTTCCAGAGCGCTCACGATGGCTCGGCCAGCAGCGTCTTGCCGATTGCCAATCGCCAATTGCCTCCCGAAGCGTGGCAACGCGAGGCCTCGCCCCTCATCAAGGCGTCAACGCGTTTCGCGGTGGGCTGTGTGCTCGCGGCACCAGCGGCAGAACTTCTTGAGCTCCAGGCGGTCGCGCGTGTTGGTCTTGTTCTTCGTGGTGACGTAGTTGCGCCGCTTGCAAACCTCGCAGGCGAGCGTGATCGGCGGCCGTTTGTCACTGGGCATGGAAAGTCTCTCTTGTCTTGCTGCCTACTGGTGGCTGATGACCAGTGGCTGGTTGCCGGCTGCTCTTCGTTTCTCTTGTGGGTCGCTGGTTGCTGGTGGTTCTTATTGTGCTTGTTCTTGTCTGGCTGGGGCTGTGGCCGGGGCTGTCTCTACCTCTACTTGACGATCTTGACGACCCGGCCGGCGCCCACGGTGCGGCCACCCTCACGGATGGCGAACCGCAGACCCTCC
>Ga0214471_10000922_pt1 | contig 23831 bp, 16 predicted proteins | sample RVTome_5_FD_207665 | JGI IMG/M metagenome (GOLD analysis project Ga0214471, IMG submission 207665) | Soil microbial communities from uranium-contaminated site in the Upper Colorado River Basin, Wyoming, United States - RVT142D155 | ecosystem: Environmental > Terrestrial > Soil > Contaminated >... | reverse complement strand
GGCAAGGGCTGGGCGGCGGTGGTCGCGGTCGGCCGCGATTGGGGGTTCCTGGGCCCCCTCGACGCCGGCCTGATCGCCGGCATGGCGGCGGTGGTTGGCCACAACTTCCCGGTTTGGCTGAAATTCAAGGGCGGAAAAGGCGTGGCGACGACCCTCGGCGTGCTGTTCGGTGCCTTGGCGCCGGTTGGCGCGGCGGCGTGTGCGGTGTGGCTGCTGGTTGCCGGCACGCTCCGCTATTCGTCGGCGGCGTCGATCGCGGCGCTGGCGGCGGCGCCGTTCGTCGCCTATTGGCTCGGTGCCGTGCCGGTGGCGATGGCTGCGGCGGCGCTGGCGCTGTTGGTGATCGTCCGTCACCACGCCAACATCGAAAGGCTGTTCAAGGGCGTGGAGCCCAAGATCGGCGCCCGCGACGACGGCTGAGCCGTCCACGGGCGGCTGAACCCAGGGTTCCCTAGGGAAAACCCCACTTTCCGGCTCGCCCCCGGCGATGGTAAAGTGTATACAATCCGCCCGGTCCCCGGATCCCCGCGCCGGGCCGCGCCGTCCCGAAGCCGTCCTTTGGCCTTCCTCGACGAAACGGCAACCGCGGCCGGAAATGACAGGACTCCCAGCCCCGATGCCCGACGCCGCCGATTCAAAAGTCAAGCAGCTCAACCCTCGCGGCGCCGAGGACGCGCCAGCGGCGCCGCCGCGCGCGCGGCCCGACCTCGTCGCCCTGTGGGCGCGCCATCGCCATGCCATCCGCATCGGCGTCATCGGCGTCGTGCTGGCGATCGCGGCGTTTGTCGGTGGTCGCGAGGTCTATCACCGCGTCAACTACGTCTACGCCTACGATTCGCGCATCGACGCCGATCTGATCACGGTATCAAGCCGCGTCGCCGGCTGGGTGACGTCGCTCGACATGGTCGAGGGCAACGAGATCGCCCAGGGCAAGGTGTTGGCCACCATCGATTCCCGCGAATCGAACCTACGCGTCGCCGAGCTTGAATCGCAGGTCGCCGGGATCGACGCCGAGCGCGACCGGCTGATCGCCGAGCGCCGCCTCGTCGACAAGCAGACGAAGAGCCTGTACTCGGCCGAGATGTCGCAATACGAGGCGGCGAAAGTCGCGGTGTCGTCTCTCGAGCCGCAGTGGACGCTGGCGCAGCGTGAGCTCGAGCGCGCCAAGTCGCTGTACGAGCGCAAGGTGTTCTCGCGCCGTCAGCTCGACCAAGCGGAAACCGCCGAACAGCTGATCCAGCGCCAGCACCGCATGGCCGTCGCCGAGCGGGCGGCGGCGAAGTCGAAGCTGGAGAAGGCCGAGGCCGAGCGCGCCCGGCTCGACGTCATCGATTCCGAGCTGGTCAAGCTGCAGCACCGCAAGGCCGAGCTGCAGGCCAAGCTCGATCACCAGAAGCTCGACTTCGCCGACCGCACCATCAAGAGCCCGATCGACGGCGTTGTCGACAAGACCTTCGTGCGTATCGGCGAATACGTCACGCCGGGGCAACGGTTGGCGCTGGTGCACGACCCGTCGAAGATTTGGATCGAGGCCAACATCAAGGAGACCGAGATCCGCAACCTTAAGCCCGGCCAAGTGGTCGAGGTCAGCGTCGACGCCTACCCGGGCCGCGAGTTCCGCGGCCGCGTGTTGACGGTTGGCCATGCCGCCACCAGCCAGTTCGCTCTGTTGCCGACGCCGAATCCGAGCGGCAACTTCACCAAAATCACCCAGCGCCTGCCCGTGCGCATCGTGATCGACCAGCAGGCGGGGCTGCTGCGTCCCGGCATGATGGTCGAAATCAACATTGACATCCGTAGCCGCAAGCGTTGAACGCCAGTTCGAGCGTTTTGGCCCGGCCTATCGCTGGCTGGTGACCATCGGCGGGCTGATTGGCGCCATGACGATGATCCTGGCGGCGACCATGGTCAACGTCGCCGTGCCGTCGATCATGGGCGCCTTCGGCGTCGGCCAGGATCTGGCTCAGTGGGCGTCGACCGCGTTCCTCGCCACCATGGTGGCGAGCCAACTCCTCAACGTCTGGATGGTGACGGCGATGGGGCCGAGGCTGGCATTCTCGATGACGCTGGTGGTGTTCACCGTCGGCGCGCTGATTTGCGCCGTCAGCCCCAACATCGAGGTGTTGATCGTCGGCCGTATCCTGCAGGGCTTCTCGGCCGGCGTCATCCAGCCGCTTGTCATGGCCACCATCATCCAGGTGTTCCCGGCCGAACGCCGCGGTTTCGCGGTCGGCCTCTACGGCATGGGCGTGACGCTGGCGCCGAGCTTCGGGCCGCTGTTCGGCGGCATCACCATCGACGCCATGGCCTGGCGCGACATCTTCATCGTCGTCCTGCCGCTGGTCGCGGTCGCTTTCGTGATGGGGCTCGCGTTCATGCCGACCAAGAAGCTGTCGCGCAGCCTGCCGCGTTTCGACTGGGCCGGTTTCGCGCTGTTGTGCACGGCGCTGGTGTGCCTGATGACCGGCGTCGGCAACGGCCAGCGCTGGGGCTGGGTTTCCAATGACATCGTCGGACTGTTCGTGGTCGGATTCGCGACCGCGATCCTGTTCGTCTATTGGCAGGCACACACCTCGGCGCCGCTCCTGGATTTGACGCTGTTCCTGAACGGCCGCTTCGCCGCCGCTATGGTCATCGCCTTCGTCTTCGGCGCCGGCAACTTCGCCTCCAACTACGCGATCCCGGTGTTCACCCAGGCCGTGCAGGGCTTCAGCGCCACCGACGCCGGGATGGTGCTGGTACCTGCGGGAATTTTGCTGGTGGTGATGATCCCGTTCTCGGGCCGGCTCGCCGACATGGTGGCCGAACACTACCCGATCATGATCGGATGCGCGTTGTTCGCGTACGCGTCCTATCTGCTGGCCGCCGCCGACGTCAACACGCCGTTCCTGAGCATGGCGCTGTTCGCCATCGGCACCCGCCTCGGCCTCGGCCTGGTGATGCCCAACATGGGCTCGGCGGCGATGAAGTCGATCCAGATGGAGCGCCTCAACCAGGGTGCCGGCACCTACAACTTCACCCGCCAGCTCGGCGGTGCCTTCGGCGTCAACGGCTTGGTGGCGATCATGGAGTTGCGCACCGCCCGCCACGCCGAGCACCTGGCCGCGACCCAGACCTCGGCCAACAGCCTGACCCGCGAGTTCCTCGAAAAGACCCAGCACCTGCTGGCCGAGTCGGGCGTGCCGGAGGCCCTGCACCGTACCGGCGCCATCGATTACCTGGGCAAGGTGATCCACGCCCAGGCCACCTCCTCCGGCTTCCAGGACGGCTTCATGGTCATTGCCTTGGTGTTCGTCGCCGCCCTGGTGCCGGCGTGGCTGCTGCGCCGCACCCGCCGCACCCTGGTGCCGGCAGCGGCTTAAAAAAGCGCGTAAGCCGGCAATATTCCTGCCGTCCGCCGTTTCCCCTTGCCAGGCAGCCTCCCGCCGGGTTAGAACATAACGAGAACTTTTCAACTTCCCCGCGTTTTGCGCCAATGCCCGCCGGTTGCCGCCCATGATCCAACCCAGACCGCACACCCTGACCGAGGCCGAGAAGCGCGATTGGCTCCGGCTGATCCGCACCGACAACGTCGGCCCGATCACGTTTCGCCGCCTGCTCGAGCGCTTCGGCGACGCCGGCCGGGCTCTTAACGCGCTTCCCGAGCTCGCCCGCCGCGGCGGCGGCACCCGTGGCCTGAAACCCTACGGCAAGGCTGAGGCCGATGCCGAGATGGCGGCGCTGGCTGCGCTCGGAGCCAAGCTGATCGCCTGGGGCGAGCCCGACTATCCGCCCTTGTTGGCGCACATCGATGATCCGCCGCCGCTGCTGTCAGTGCTCGGCAACTTAGGTCTGTTGGCCAAGAAGGCGGTCGCCGTGGTCGGCGCCCGCAATGCCTCGATCCACGGCTGCCGGATGGCCGAGCGGTTGGCCCGCGACTGCGGCCAGGGCGGGCTTTTGGTGGTGTCCGGCATGGCGCGCGGCATCGACGCCGCGGCGCACAAGGGCGCGCTCGCCACCGGCACGCTGGCCGTGCTCGGCGGCGGCATCGACGTCGTCTACCCGAAGGAGAACCAGGAGCTTTACGACCGCATCCGCGCCGAGGGCGTGCTGGCGTCCGAGGTGGCGCCGGGCACCGAGCCGCAGGCCCGGCATTTTCCCCGCCGCAACCGGCTGATCTCCGGCGTCGCCCGCGGCGTCGTGGTGGTCGAGGCGAGCCCGCGCTCGGGCTCGCTGATCACCGCGCGCATGGCGCTCGAGCAGGGGCGCGACGTATTCGCGGTGCCCGGCGCGGCCGGCGACCCCCGGGCCAAGGGAACCAACCATTTGATCCGCCAAGGCGCGTTTTTGACCGAATCGGCCGAAGACGTGCTGCAAATCGTTAACGAAGCCGAGCGGCCGCCGTTGGCCGAGTCAAAACCCCTTGATTTCAAAGGGGTTTCGCCTTCCCCGCCGGCCCCCGACGAGCTCGAAAAAGCCCGCGAAACCATTGAAAAAAGGCTTACTTCCGCGCCCCTGGTGGTTGACGAAATCCTTCGTAACTGCCAATTCTCCCCGTCCGTCGTTTCCTGGGTGCTCCTGGAACTGGAGCTGGCGGGCCGCCTCGAACGCCATCCCGGCAACCAGGTTTCATTGATTCAAGGGCCGTAACGGATACCGCATGACCAACGTCGTCATCGTCGAAAGCCCGGCCAAGGCGAAGACCATCAACAAGTACCTCGGCCGGGATTACACCGTGCTGGCCAGCTATGGCCACGTGCGCGACCTGCCGTCGAAGGACGGCTCGGTCAAGCCCGAGGCCGATTTCGCCATGGACTGGGAAGTCGACGCCCGGGCCAGGAAGCACCTGAAGGAGATCGCCCGCGCCGTGAAGGGCGCCGAGCGGCTGTATCTGGCCACCGACCCGGACCGCGAGGGCGAGGCCATTTCGTGGCACGTCAAGGAAGTGCTGAAGGCTGAGGACGTCCTCGACGGCGTCGACGTCAAGCGGGTCGTCTTCAACGAGATCACCAAGAGCGCCATCCTCGACGCCTTCCGCCACCCGCGCGAGCTCGACCGCGAACTGATCGACGCCTATCTCGCCCGCCGGGCGCTCGACTACCTGGTCGGCTTCACGCTGTCGCCGGTGCTGTGGCGGAAGCTGCCGGGCAGCCGCTCGGCCGGGCGCGTACAGTCGGTGGCACTGCGCCTCATCTGCGAGCGCGAGACCGAGATCGAGAACTTCAAGGCGGAAGAATACTGGACCGTCAGGGCCGACTTCCGCACCCCGGCCGGCGACACGGTCGCCGCCATGCTCACCCATCTCGACAGCGCCAAGCTCGGCAAGATGGCCATCGGCGACGAAGCCAAGGCGAAGGCCGCGGTCGCCGCCATCGAGGCGCGTGCGTTCGCGGTCAAGGACGTCGAGCGCAAGCAGACCCGCCGCCACCCCTCGCCGCCGTTCACCACCTCAACCCTGCAGCAGGAATCGTCGCGCAAGCTCCGCCTCGGCGCCAAGCGCACCATGCAGGTGGCGCAGCGGCTGTACGAGGGCGTCAGCATCGGCGGCGAGACGGTCGGCCTGATCACCTACATGCGCACCGACGGCGTGCAGATGGCCGGCGAGGCGGTCGGCGCCTGCCGCGCCCTGATCGGCCGCCAGTTCGGCGACCGCTACCTGCCCGGGCACGCGCGGGTCTACAAGACCAAGGTCAAGAACGCCCAGGAGGCGCACGAGGCGATCCGCCCGACCGATGTGTTCCGCCGGCCCGCCGACGTCGCCCACTACCTCGACGACGAGCAGCGCCGACTTTACGAGATGATCTGGAACCGCACCGTCGCCAGCCAGATGGAATCGGCCGTGCTCGACCAGCAGGCGGCCGACATCTTCTCCGCCGACGGGCGGGTTGGGCTCCGCGCCACCGGCTCGGTGGTGCTGTTCGACGGCTATTACCGGCTCTATCACGAGGATTACGACGATCCGGAGAACGGCGACGGCGAGGCGATTCTGCCGAAGCTCGACTCCGGCCAGCAACTCCAGCGCACCGGCATCGCGCCGGAGCAGCATTTCACCCAGCCGCCGCCGCGCTTCACCGAGGCCAGCCTAGTGAAGCGCCTGGAGGAGCTCGGCATCGGTCGGCCATCGACCTACGCTTCCATCATCTCGGTGCTGCAGGACCGCAACTACGTTAGGCTCGAGAAGCGCCGCTTTACGCCCGAGGACCGCGGCCGGCTGGTGACCGCGTTCCTGGCCAGCTTCTTCAGCCGCTACGTCGAATACAACTTCACCGCCGAGCTCGAGGACAAGCTCGACGACATCTCCGGCGGCCGCATTGACTGGAAATCCGTGCTGCGCGAGTTCTGGGGCGCGTTTTCGAAGGCGGTCGCCGACACCAAGCACCTCCGGGTTTCTGAGGTACTCGACACTCTCGACGACCTGTTGGGGCCGCACTTCTTCCGTCCCGGCAAGAACGGCGCCGACCCGCGCCGCTGCCCGGCCTGCGGCGACGGCCGGCTGAGCCTGAAGCTCGGCAAGTTTGGCGCCTTCATCGGCTGCTCGAAATATCCCGGCTGCCGCTTCACCCAGCCGCTGGAAGTGACCAATGGCGACGGCGACACTACTGCTGGCAGCGGCCCGGTCGAACTCGGCAAGGACCCGGCCACCGGCGAGGCGATCACGCTACGCAAGGGGCCTTACGGCTTCTATGTGCAACGCGGCGAGCAGACGGGCATCGGCAAGAACAAGGTGAAGCCAAAGCGAGCCTCGATCCCGAAAGGCCTGCCGCCGGCCCAGGTGACGCGGGAGAAGGCGATCGGGCTGTTGGCGCTGCCGCGCGAGCTCGGCATCCATCCCGAGACCGGCGAGTCGATCCTGGCCGGCATCGGTCGCTACGGCCCCTATATCAAGCTCGGCGGCACCTACGTGTCGCTGAAGGGCGACGACGACGTGCTGACCATCGGCCTCAACCGCGCCATTCACCTGCTGGCCGAGAAGCCGCGCAAGGCGGCGCCGAAGCTGCTGGGCAACCATCCCGAGGACGGCAAGCCGGTAACCCAGAAGGTGGGACGCTGGGGTCCCTACGTGCAGCACGGCAAGGTGATGGCGACGCTGCCGAAGGGCGCCGATGCCGCCTCCTACACCCTCGATCAAGCGGTGGCGTTGCTGGCGGCTAAGGCGGCGAAGCAGGGGAAGGGCAAGGCCGGCGCCGACGAACCGGCCGCCGGGCGAGCGAAGAAACCCGCCAAGAAACCGGCCAAGAAAGCCGCCGCAACCAAGGGCAAATCGACGCCAAAATCTACGATTGAACCGCCCGTTAAGACTCCGGGGCGCACCCCAACCGCCGACGAACCGAACCTTTGAGCAGATCGCGAACGAAGCGGGCCCCCTTCCCCAGCCGCCAACAAATCCTGCAGTACATCCAGGATAGCCAACGGCGCGTCGGCAAGCGCGACATCGCGCGCGCCTTCAAGCTCGATTCCGAGCAGAAGCGGATGCTGAAGACGGTGCTGCGCGAGATGCAGGACGAAGGTGTCCTCGAGCGCGGGCGCGGCCGTCGGGTGCATGCCGCCGGCATGCTGCCGAAGGTGACGGTGGTCGAGATCACCGGCACCGACATGGACGGTGAGGTGCTGGCGCGCCCGGTGACGTGGGAAGGCGACCGCGAGCCGCCGCTCATCTATATGGCGCCGTCTGGCCGCCAGCCGGCGCCGGGGCGCGGCGACCGGCTACTGGCGAAACTGAAGCTGGCCGACGACGGCACCTACGAGGGCCACGCCATCCGCCGCATCGCCGAGGCGCCGACCCAGATCCTCGGCGTCTATCGGCTGATCGGCGGCCAGGGCCGGCTGCTGCCAACCGACCGCCGCTCGAAGGGCGAATTCCTTATCGAGCAGCGCGACGCCCGCGGCGCCAAGCCCGGCGACCTGGTGCGCGCCGAGCCACTGACCGGGCGGCGGCTCGGCCTGCGCCAGGCACGCGTCGTCGAGCGCCTGCACGGCGGCGAGGGACCGGCGGCGCCGTCGATGATCGCCATCGCCGACTACGACCTGCCGACGGCCTTCGCGCCGGAGGCCGAACGAGAGGCGGGGGTGGCCGGCCCGGCACCGTTGGCCGGGCGCGACGATCTACGCTCACTGGCGCTGGTCACCATCGACGGCGCCGACGCCCGCGACTTCGACGACGCCGTGTGGGCCGAGCCCGACTGCGGCGCCGGCAATCCCGGCGGCTGGCACCTGGTGGTGGCGATCGCCGACGTCGCCTGGTACGTGCGCCCCGGCGGGGCGCTGGACCGCGACGCGTATCAGCGCGGCAACTCGGTGTATTTCCCAGACCGCGTGGTGCCGATGCTGCCGGAGCCGCTATCGAACGGCTGGTGCTCGTTGAAGCCCGGCGAGGACCGGCCGTGCGTCGTCGCCGATCTCACGATCGACGAGAACGGCCGGTTGCTCCGCCACCGTTTCCGCCGGGCGCTGATGCGCTCGGCGGCGCGGTTGACCTACGACCAGGTGCAGCGGGCGGCGGACGGCCGCCCCGACGATACCACTGGCGCGCTGATGGAAACGGCGATCGGGCCGCTCTACGGCGCTTACCGGGCGCTCAAGCGGCACCGCCACGAGCGCGGCGTGCTCGAGCTCGATCTGCCGGAGCGCCAGGTGCTGCTCGACGTCGCGGGCGGCGTCGCCGGCATCGCCGTCCGCGACCGCTTCGATTCCCACAAGCTGATCGAGGAATTCATGATCGCCGCCAACGTTGCCGCCGCCGAGACGCTGGAGAAGCAACGCATGCCCTGCCTCTATCGCATTCATGACGAGCCGTCGGCCGAAAAGCTCAGGGCGCTGGCTGAGGTGCTGGACGGCGTCGGCATCCGCTTCGCCAAGGGCCAGGTGGTGACGCCGGCCCGCTTCAACCAGGTGCTGAAGAAGGCGGCCGGCACGCCGCACGCCGAAATGATCAACGAGATCGTGCTGCGCACCCAGGCGCAGGCCGAATACGCGCCCGACAATATCGGCCATTTCGGCTTGGCGCTCCGCCGCTATTGCCACTTCACGTCGCCGATCCGCCGCTATTCGGATCTGGTGGTGCATCGGGCGCTGATCGACGGCTGCGGCCTGGGCGAAGGCGGCTTGGGGCGTGGCCAGCTCGACCTCGCCGCCGTCGGTGAGCACGTATCGATGACCGAGCGCCGCGCCGCCGACGCCGAACGCGACGCCGTCGACCGCTTCACCGCGCTGTTTCTCGCCGACCGGGTCGGCGCCGTGTTCGCGGGCCGCATCAACGGCGTCACCCGATTCGGCCTGTTCGTGACGCTCAACGAGACCGGCGCCGACGGGCTGGTGCCGGTGAGCACGCTCGGCGGCGACCGATTCGTCCACGACGAGACCCGCCATGTGCTGCGCGGGCAGCGGACGAGGCAGGTGTTCCGCTTGGGCGATCCAGTCGAGGTGATGCTGATGGAGGCCAACCCGGTGACCGGCGGCATGATCTTCCGCCTCGTCGACGAGGCTGCCACGGGGCACGGTCCCGCCCAAGGTCGCGGCCGCCGCCCCACCGGCAAGGGACGGCAGCACCGCCGCCGCTGACCGCCGGCGGCCTCCGCTATCCCCGCCGGCTCCACCCGGCACCGGGCGGACTAGTGACGAAAGTCGGAAAATATCCGACAATCGGGCCATGATACCCGCACCCGCATACCGGGCTTCCGTGCTCATCGCGGCGGCGTTGCTGCTGTTCTCGGCTTGCGCCGGGACCGGCGATCTGGCGTCGTTCGGCGACGACGAATTCAAGGCGCGCGCGGCGGAGGTGTTTGTCGCCGGCTTCGGCGGCGTCGCCGACAAGTACATCGAGCCGGTGGCAGTGCACAGCATCGCCATCGACGGCATGCGCGGGCTCGCCTCCATCGATCCGGCGTTGACCGTCGCCCGCGATGAAGGCCGGGTGGTGCTGTTCGCCTCGGGCCGCGAGGTGGCGCGCCGGCCGGCACCCAACGACGGCGACGTCGTCGGCTGGGCCAACGTCGCCGCCGACATTTCGCTCGCCGCACGCGGGGCGTCCTCGGACCTGCGCTCCGCCAACGTCGAAGCGCTGTACGAGGCCGTGTTCGACGGCGTGCTGTCGCGCCTCGACATTTTCTCGCGCTATGCCGGCGCCGTGGAAGCCAGGAAGAACCGCGCCAAGCGCGAAGGGTTCGGCGGCATCGGCATCCGCTACCAGATCGAGGACGGCGTACCGGTGATCAACGACGTGCTGGCGGGAACTCCTGCTGCTACCGCCGGGCTGCGCAAGGGCGACCGCATCGTCGCCGTCGACGGCGCGGCGCTGAAGGGCCTCGCCCGGAACGAGGTCAGCGACAAACTGCGCGGTCCCATCCATTCCTCGGTCGAGCTCACCATCGACCGGCCGGGTAAGGCGCAGCTGATGGTGATCGGCATGGAGCGCGGCCATATCTTCGGGGTCACGGTGACGGCGTCGCACAAGGATGGCATCCTCTATCTGAAGGTCGGCAGCTTCAATCAGGACACGGCGCGGGCGCTGGCCGATGAGATCGAAAAGGGCCGTGCCGCGCTCGGCGACGGCATGAAGGGCGTGATCCTGGATCTACGCGGCAATCCCGGCGGGCTGTTGAAGCAGTCGGTGAAGGTCGCCGACCTGCTGCTCACCCAGGGTCAGATCATCAGCACCCGCGGCCGGCACGCCGACAGCATCCACTATTACGAGGCCGGCGGCCGCGACCTGGCGTTCGGGATGCCGGTGATCGTGCTAGTCGACGGCAAGTCAGCCTCGGCAGCCGAGATCGTCGCCGCGGCGCTGCAGGACCGCGAACGGGCCGTGGTCATCGGCACCTCGTCGTTCGGCAAGGGATCGGTGCAGACGGTGATCCGGCTTCCCAACGACGGCGAGATCACGCTCACTTGGTCGCGTCTGTACGCACCGTCTGGTTACCTGCTTCACGGGCTCGGCGTGCTGCCGGCGATCTGCACCAGCGGCGTCAAGGAAGATGCCCGCTCCGCGATCCGGGCGCGGATGGCGCAACGTGCCAAGACCGAGGAGGCGCTGAACGCCTGGAGGTTGTCGGCGGCGTTCGACGACGCCAAACGCGGCAAGCTCCGCGAGTCGTGCCCGTCGCAGCGCCGGCAGGACGATCTGGAAATCGAGATGGCCCGCCAGTTGCTTGGTGACCAAGCACTTTATGCCGAGGCCCTGCGCCTTTCGGCCGCCACCCATCAGGCCCATTACTGAAACGCCGTTACCGAGCCAGGTTGGCGACCCCCATTATGACTGGGGGCCTTGACAGGCGGCGGGCGGCATGTATTTTTGCGCCCTCCGAAGGGCCGCCGGGCGGTCCGCAACTGGGACAACGACGATGGCGAAACCGAGTTCGATCCTGATCAAGCTCCTGTCGACCGCCGACACCGGGTTCTACTACGTGACCAAGAAGAACCCGCGCACCTCGACGGAGAAGTTCGAGTTCCGCAAGTACGACCCGGTCGCCCGCAGGCACGTCCTGTTCAAGGAATCTAAGATCAAGTAGGGCTTCGCGAGAAAGCCCGCGTTTCGGCCCAACGATTTTTTCCGCTCGAATCCGGTCCGACCGTCGGTCGGACCTTTAATTTATCGGCTAATTTACCGGCACGGCGAAAAGGTACAGCGCGCCCCGTCGCATGACGAGGTGAGCGACTTTTCCGAGAGAAGATCAGCCCGGCAGCGATTCGGCGCCGAACTTGGTCATCTTCGGCGGCGTCGGCACCACCCGGTTGCGCCCCGATTTCTTTGCTTCGTAGAGCGCCTCGTCGGCGCGCTTCAGTAGCCGCTCGCCGACGTCGCCGCGGTCGCGGCTTTCGGCGACCCCGATCGACAGCGTGACTGCAACCTTGTCCTGCGAATCTGAAATGCGGACCGGCTCGTCGGCCATCATTTCGCAAAGCCGCTCGGCGACGGTAAGGGCAACCGCGATCGGCGTGTCCGGCATCACGACCACGAATTCCTCGCCGCCAAACCGCACGGCCAAATCGAAGCCGCGGATGTTGCGCAGGATGCGCTGGCCAACCTCACGCAAGACCTCGTCGCCGGCGCCGTGGCCATAGGTATCGTTGACCCTCTTGAAGTGGTCGACATCAATCATCAGCAGCGACACCGGTTTTTCGCTGTCGCCCATCCGCCGCATCACCGAATCCAGGTGCGACGACAGGTAGCGCCGGTTGTGCAGGCCGGTCAGGCTGTCGGTGAGCGCCATCGACAGGTGCTGCAGGAACGTCGCCTGCAGCCGGTCCTGGTAGCGCTTGCGCCTGACCTGGGTACGCACCCGGGCGACCAGCTCCTGCTCGTCGATCGGCCGCACGAGATAGTCGTTGACGCCGAGCTCGAGCGCCTTGATGAAACGATCCGAGTCCTCGGCGTCGCCGATCAGCAGGATCGGGATCTGCCGGGTCGGCTCCAGCGAGCGCAGCCGCGAGGCGAGCCTGAGCGGCGCGTCACTGTCCGATGACAGGCTGATGACGACCACGTCGCCGGCGAGGTCGACGATCCGCCCGGGGGTGTTGTAGTCGTCGATCACCGTAACTTCGTCGTTCTCCGCGGCAAGCGCCTCGCAGATGTTGGACTTCTGGATCGTCGAGTCGTCGGCCAGGATCACATGCGCCCTGGTACCGCTGTCGACCAGCAGGTCGGCGTCCGCGTTGAAGCCGAAACGCTCGGAGGTCTCCTCGCGCAATCGCCATTGCTCGAGCGTGCGCTTGAGACGGATCAGCGACCGGATGCGGGCGAACAGCGTGGTGTCGTCGACCGGCTTGGTCAGGAAGTCGTCGGCGCCGACGTTCAGGCCGTGGACGCGGTCCTCGCGGCCGCCGAGCGCGGTGACCATGACCACCGGGATGTGGGTGGTCTTCGGGTTTTCCTTGATTCGTCGGCAGACGTCGAAACCGTCCAGTCCCGGCATCATCACGTCCAGCAATACCAGGTCGGGGTGGTCCTCAGCCACGGCCTTCAGCGCCTGATAGCCGTCCGAGACCGTCAGGGTCTCGTAGTACTCGTTGCTGAGCTTCGCCGCCAGCAGCCGGACGCTGCTGGGGACATCGTCAACGATTAGGATGCGCGCCGACATCGGCGGTCCTCTTGTCAATCCCTGCCGGAAATAAGTTTAATTCAAGAATCTCGCGATTGTTTCCAGGAACGACGGAACGGAAATCGGCTTGGCAATGTATCCCTCGCAGCCGCCCTCGCGGATCTTCTCCTCGTCGCCTTTCATGGCGAACGCGGTGACGGCGATCACCGGAATCCCCTTCAGCCCATCATCGGCCTTCAGCATCTTGGTGACCTCGAGGCCCGAGATTTCCGGCAATTGGATGTCCATGATGATCAGGTCGGGGCCGTGGTCGCGCGCCAGCTGCAGTACGTCACGGCCGTCCATCGTCTGTACGGTTTCATATCCGTGGGCTTGAAGAAGATCGTTGAACAGTTTCATGTTCAATTCGTTATCTTCGACAATGAGGATTTTTTTTGGCATCGTCCCTCGCTGACCACGATTCCGGGCAGTTTGCCGCATCGAAATCCGGCATTCTGGATAACCGGTGCGCCGCCGTCGCGCGGATGGATCCGAATCCGGCTTCCGCCGTTCCCTTCCCCGGGAAAACGGCGGAATCCCCGTCTGCAATCAGGATGATGGAATATTACCCCAAACGAGTCAAACCCGTGCCCGGGGACGATCACCGCCCGAACGCGGGCGCTTGTTCCGGGTTTCTTGGGGCACCGTGAAAAAGGCCGGAGAATTTCCTCCGGTATTCTTCCCGGTGCCTGCCGATTTCAGAAATTGCCGATGAAGACAGATCCGCCCGGCATCATCGCCAGCGATAGAATGGTCAGGGTCACCGCAACCCCAAGTGCCTTCAACGTCGACATTTCCGTGCTCCCGCTTCCCGGCGCTCCGGCGCCCTGCCGCGGTCCGGGGAGTAACCCCGGGAACCCCGGCGATGCCGGTGCATCCGACGCCGACCATGCTGCCACAGCTCGCGCGTGGCGCCTGTGACCGAGATCACAAATGCAGAAAAATCGCGGTGGCGGGGGCTTCGGGGCGACGGAGGAGAGCCTAGTGGGGTTGGCCGGAGCGGCTAGTCACCACGCACCTGCTCGACCATCTCGCTCAGCTGCTGCACGTTGTGGATCACCAGTGAATCCTTCTGGCGTTCGACCACGCCGTGGCGGGCGAGGTCGCCGAGCACCCGGGCGACGGTCTCCCGCGTCGTCGAGGCGCGGCTGGCGATATCACTGTGGTTGGGGATCGGCGCGATCTTGGCTTGGTTCTTGCCGGCCATATGCGCGCGGGCCAGGCGCAGCAGGTCTGCCTGCACCCGGTTGTTGGCGGCGAGCGTGCTCAAATCCATGATCCGGTCGGTGGCGGTGCGCACGATGCGCGTCAGCGTCCGCATCACTTTCAGCGCGATCTTCGGGTGCTTCTCGAGCACCGCTAGGAACCGCTCCTGCGGCAGCGAAGCCACCAAGCAATCGGTCAGCGCCATGACGCTGGCCGAGCGCGGTCGTCCGTCGATCGCCGCCAGCTCGCCGAAATAGTCGCCGGCGTCGAGATCGTCGAGGGTGATCTCGCGGCCCGACAGCGAGTAGTTGACCACCCGCACCTTGCCGTCGATGACGAAGAACACGTCCTTGGTCTCGCTTTGCCGGTCGATGATTTGTTCCTCGGCGGAATAGTGTTTGAAGCTGCACGATTTCTCGAGCTTCTTCAACTCCGCCTGGCTGAGATCCACCAGCAGGTCAACCTTGGACAGGCTTTCTTGCGCTTTTTCCGACACCGGCGCCCTCTCCCTTTCCCGGCGTACGTCCGGAGTCCCCCTAACCGGGATTCCCTGTGATGGTATAGACATTCGCCGGCAAAGGCGAGTGTCAGAAGGCCGCGCGGCGAGGCTTTGCCGCTAGCGCGGGCGTCGCTTGCACCCGCGATGAGCCGCGTCTATCGTGCCCGCGCGGGGTCGCGAACCGCCCGAAAGATGCACTTATATTGTGATGTCGAAGTCGCCCAAGCCATCTTCACAAGACCGGGCCTCGCAAGGCCGGCCGCAAGGCGCCCGGACGCCGGCGGTCGCAGTCGTCATCCCGTGCTACCGCGAAACTGCCCACGTGCTCGACGTGCTGGCCGCCATCGGCGACGAAGTCCGCCACGTGCTGGTGGTCGACGACGCCTGCCCCGACGGCACCGGCCGTCACGTCCGGGCGCACTGCAAGGATCTGCGGGTCGAGGTGCTGACCCATGAGCGCAACAAGGGTGTCGGCGGCGCCACCATGACCGGCTATCGCCGTGCGCTTGAGCTCGGCGCCGACATCATCGTCAAGATCGACGGCGACGGCCAGATGGACCCGGCGATGATCCCGATCCTGGTGCGCTCGCTCGCCGCTGGCGAGGCCGACTACACCAAAGGCAACCGCTTCCACCAGTTCTTCGCCGTCGGCGGCATGCCTCCGGTGCGCGCCACCGGCAACATGTTTTTGTCGTTCCTGTCCAAGCTGTCTAGCGGCTATTGGGATATCTTCGACCCGACCAACGGGTTCACGGCGATCCACGCGCGCGTCGCCCGCGCGCTGCCGCTGGATGGGATATCCGAGGGCTTCTTCTTCGAATCCGACATGCTGTTCCGGCTCGGCCTGATGCGCGCCGTGGTCCGGGACATCCCGATGCAGGCCCGCTACGGCAACGAGACGAGCGCCATCAACATTCCCCGGATCATCCCCGAATTTCTGATCAAGCACACCGTCAACACCTGGAAGCGCATCTGGTACGCCTATTTCGTGCGCGAATTCTCGTTCGCCTCCATCCTGCTGGTGCTCGGCGTGTTGATGTTGGTGTTCGGCGTCGCCTATGGTGCCTATTGGTGGCATGACAGCACCGTAACTGGCGTGCCCGCCACCGCCGGCACGGTGGTGCTAGCGGCGCTGCCGATCATCCTCGGCAGCCAATTCCTGATCGCCTTCATCAATCACGATACCCGCAGCGTGCCGCGGACGCCGGTGCATCCGATTCTGTGACCGGTGCCGACAGCTAGCGCAGCGGTCGGCCGTCGCAACCGATGCCGCGGGTGACGATGGTTTCGTCGCGGGTCGAGCAGGCGGCGTCGAAAGTCAATCCCGGCGCCAGCTTCTTCAGCAACGGCTCGGTCACCCACCACTGGCTGCCGCGGAACATCGTGCACGGGGCCGTCGCCAGCACCTGGGCGAGGTCGGCCGGCCCGCGCCAGTCGCGCAACACCACCCGGCTCTGGTCCCACCAGTGATCGAGCCAGTAGACGTTGGCCGGGCCCCGTTCGGCAAGCCGACTCGCGAACCGGGAGCCGGTGACGTAATCGCCGAGCAGCAGCGCGAACGCCGGGCTGGAGGCGGCGTAGGAATAGACCCGAGCGCAGCGGGCGAAGCGCGAGTCGTCGGCGGCGAGCGCCCGCGCCCGCTCGTCGGCGAGGCCGCGGGTCAGCTTGACCACCGCGAACCATTGCGCCGCCAGCAGCGCCACCAGCAGCACCGCGATCCCGCGATCGAGGGCGGCCGCGCGACCGCCACGTCCGGCCAGTGCCACCGACCACAGCCGCCAGGCGACGACGAACGCCGGTGCGCTCAGCATCAGCGCCGGGATCATGTAGACGGCGTTCGGCTGCTTGGCGACTACCAGTACCTGCGCCAGTTGGGCCGCCACGGTGCCGGCCAGCAGCCGCACCTCCGACGCCGGCAGCGGCCGGCCGTGGCGTCGCCGGACCGACGCCCAAGCCAGCGTCACCAGCGCGAGTGCCAGCGGCACATGAAACGCCGGCCGCACCAGTAACTTGGCGATGCTCTTCGGATACGTTGTCCAGGCGACGACGCCGGGCGCGTCGCCGCCGTAGGCGCCGGTACCCAGGCTGACCTTCGCCATCCAGGCGAAGAACACGTCGTGGGCGCCAGCTGCCGGCAGGGTGAACACGACCAGGGAGACGAGGGCGGCGGCGCCGTAAAGCACCATCGCGCGCCACGCCCCGGGCGCGCCGGCCAGCACGAAAAGCGGCAGCACGAATACCGGCAGCGCGGTGATCTTGGTCGCCACCGCAAACCCGGCGATCCCCCCGAAGGCGACGGCGAAGCGGTGGCGGTGATGCTCCAGCCGCCCCGGCTCGAGCGTCGCCACCGACAATGCGATCAGCACAAGCGTTGCCGTCACCAGCAGCGCTTCGGGTTTGACGTGATGGCCGTGCTTGACAATGACCGTCGACAGCAGCGGCGCCGTCTGCAGCATCCACGCCGGCAGCAGCGCGCCGAATGTGCGCCAGCCGGCCGCCCCGAGGGCCAGCCCGCCGAAACCGGCGAAGACGACGAACGCATTGCCGATCAGGCGCAAGTGACGCTCCGGATCGGCCAGCACCGCGGCGGCGATCGCCTCACCGCCGCTGAGCGGATAGGCCGCCTTCAGGATCAGCGCGCCGAGCCAGTCGACGGTCGTTCCCGGATGATAGACGTGCCCGGGCGTCGTCAGGTTGACGACGTTGACGGCGTCGAGGAGATAAAAGTAGTCGGGATCGAGATTGAACCACAGCCACGACGGCCCGCCCGCGATCCGCGCCGCCGTCGCCGCCAGCACGGTACACGCCGGCAGCACCAGCAGCGACGCCCATGCCGCAAGTTCGCGGTTCGAACGGATGCGCGGCCGGTTCATGCGGGACCTTCGCTCAGGAATCCGGATTGCGGTTGCAGCCGGCATCATCCTACACGGTCCCGGCCATCACAATAGCCGCGCTTGGCCGCGCACCGAGGCTCTGATACAACCCTGCCTTTCGCCGACGGAGTAAATCCGCATGCGATCTGTCAACGTTGTCCTCGCCGCGTTGGTCCTCGCGCTCACCGCCGTTGCCGCGTCGGCGGCCGAGGGGATCAAGCTGGGCGAACTGGTGATCTACGACGCCTGGGCGCGCGCCTCGGCGGGACCGGCGCCGAACGGCGCGGCTTACGTCTCGATCCACAACCATGGGCCCGCCGACCGACTGCTCGGCGTCTCGACGCCGGCGGCGGCGCGGAGCGAGCTGCACGCTCACATCATGGACGGCGGCGTCGTGAAGATGCGGCCGTCGGGTCCGATTGACGTTCCGCCGGAGGCGCGGGTGACGCTCGGGCCGGGCGGCAAGCACGTGATGCTGATGGGACTCAAGGCGCCGCTCAAGGAAGGCGGGACGTTTCCGCTGACGCTTCGATTCGAGAAAGCGGGTGAGATCACGCTGACAGTGTCGGTGCTGAAGGTCGGCGACATGGGTCCGAGCGACCCGCACCAGCGCCATCAGGGCTCGCACGAACACCAGCAGCACCACGACCATATGGGGCAACCGCCGCAACAGCGCCGCTGACACCCGGCCGATTTGCGCCTGGGCGGCGGCCGTATCCACGGCGCCTGGAAACCACGCCGTTGAGGGCCGCCCGTAAGTATGATTCCCTATTTCCGCGCGGCTGGTATAAACTGTTGCTGTTCCCCCCGCCATCGCAGCACTGTCGCCGGCGGGAAAACCTTGTCCGAAAGGGTCGAACGTGAGGCGAATTGGATCATTGCCGGCATTGGTTTCTGCCGTCCTCCTGATGGCGACCGCGGCGTCGGCCGACGGCACCATGAACGCCGTCTCCTACCAGCCGATGCCGGCCGGCTCGGCGCTGCTGGTGCGGCCGCTCGACAACTCGGACCACAACATGCTCCTGAAGGCCGACTTCGAAAGGGCGCTCAGGGGGAAAGGCTACACCATCGCGAATGACGCCAAGCTGGTGTTCACGTTCGAAACCATGGACACCGCCGGCGCGTGGACCGGCGGCGGCCCCAATCCGTTCGTCGAGCTCAGCAACAATCCCGACCAGACCGGCATCGAGGCGCCGCGCGTGAAATTCAATCTCTTCAACACCGAGCGCGGCGGTATCCTCAATCCCGACCGCACCGAGGTCACACGCATGGTGACGCCGTCGAGCTTCCGCATCGACGTCACCATCGACAGCCTGACCGACGGCAAGCGCTTGTGGCACGGCTGGGGTAGCATCGACATCGGCGCCGGCGACAACCGCGAGATGACCCGGTCGATGGTGCCGGTGATGGTCGATGGTGTCGGCAAGACCGTCCGCCAGCAGCAGTTCCAGGTTCCATAGGTCGTCCGGTCGCCTGCGTCCGGTGATCACCGCCGTCGGCCGCGGGTCTGGCAACGCGCGCCCGGTTTTGCTAGTGTCCGGGAAGGTGGCCGCCGATCCGCCACCGCCCCGTCGCGTCTGATTTGGCATTCACCTGGACAGCATCCGACGATGAAGGATTCAGCCGATAAGGCCCTGTTGCCGGCCGGAATGTCCGACGTTTTGGCGCCTGACGCCGCCTTCGAGGCGGCCATGCTGGAACGGCTGATGGCGTGGTTTTCCCGGCACGGCTATGATCGCGTCAAGCCGCCCTTGATCGAGTTCGAGGCCGGGCTCCTCACCGGCATCGGCGCCGGCCTCAACGGCCAGACGTTCCGGCTGATGGACCCGGTGTCGCAGAAGATGATGGGCGTGCGCGCCGACATCACGCCGCAGGTGGCGCGCATCGCCACCGCCCGGATGGCCAGGACGCCGAGACCGTTACGGCTTGGCTATGCCGGCGAGGTTCTGCGCGTGCGCGGCTCGCAGCTCCGTCCCGAGCGCCAATTCACCCAGGTCGGCGTCGAGCTGATCGGCGCCGCCGAGTCGGCCGCCGACGCCGAGGTCATCGTCATGGCGGCGGGCGCGCTCGCCGATCTCGGCGTCAAGGGCCTGTCCGTCGACCTCGGCATGCCGACTTTGGTGCCGGCGGTGGTCGGCAAGGAAGCGGCGGACGCGGATACGCTCAAGCAACTGCGCCAGGCACTCGACCGCAAGGACGCCGCCGCCGTCGCCGGCCTCGGCCGGGCATTGGGCAAGGACACGGCGCGCCTGCTCGCCGCCATGCTGATCGCCGCCGGACCGGCGGCGAAGACACTGAAGGCTCTCCATGCTCTCGGCCTCGGCAGGAAGGCGGCCCGCGAGCGCGACGCGCTTGCCGACGTCGTCGCGCGCGTCGGCAGGGACGCCTCCGGCCTGACCGTCACCATCGACCCGGTCGAGAACCGCGGCTTCGAATATCACACTGGCGTCACCTTCACCTTCTTCGCCAAGCGCGTGCGCGGTGAGCTCGGCAACGGCGGCCGCTACATGGCCGGCGACGAGCCGGCGACCGGGCTGACGCTGTTCATGGACACCGTGCTCAGGGCGCTGCCGCCGCCGGCGCCGGGCCCGCGCGTCTTTCTGCCGGCGGCAACGCCGGCGGCGACCGCGGCGAAGCTGAGGAGGAAAGGCTGGACCACCGTCGGCGGGTTTGCCGGCGGCGACGCCGAGCGGGAGGCGCGACGGCTCAACTGCAGCCACGTGCTGATCAAAGGCAAGGTCCGCAAGTTGAAAAAGCGGGGCAAGGACTAAACTGTCATGGCAAATGTCGTGGTCATCGGCTCGCAGTGGGGCGACGAGGGCAAGGGCAAAATCGTCGACTGGCTGTCGGAACGGGCCGATGTCGTGGTGCGATTCCAGGGCGGCCATAATGCCGGCCACACGCTGGTCATCGACGGCGTCACCTACAAGCTCAGCCTGCTGCCGTCGGGCGTCGTCCGGCCGGGCAAGCTGTCGCTGATCGGCAACGGCGTGGTCGTCGATCCGTGGGCGTTCCTGAACGAGGTCGACACCGTCCGTGCCCTGGGCGTCGAGGTCAGCCCGAAGAACGTACGCATTTCCGAGAGCGCGCCGCTGATCCTGCCGTTGCACCGCGAGCTGGATCTCGCCCGCGAGAAGGCGCTCGGCGCCGCCAAGATCGGCACCACCGGGCGCGGCATCGGCCCGGCCTACGAGGACAAGACGGCGCGACGCGCCATCCGGCTCGGCGATCTCGCCGAGCCGCAGGCGCTGGGCCAACGCGTACAGGCGCTGCTGTTCCATCACAACGCGCTTCGGCGCGGGCTCGGCGAGCCCGAGATCGACGCCGACGCGATGCTGGCGACGCTGGTCGAGGTGACGCCGAAGATCCTGCCCTATGCCGGCGTGGTGTGGCAGGAGCTCGACGCGGCGCGCCGCCGCGGCAAGCGCATCCTCTACGAAGGCGCCCAGGGCACCATGCTCGATGTCGACCACGGGACTTATCCGTTCGTCACCTCGTCGAACACGGTGGCCGGAATGGCGGCCGTCGGCTCGGGCCAGGGGCCGAACGCCATCGACTACGTCCTCGGCATCTGCAAGGCCTATACGACGCGCGTCGGCGGCGGCCCGTTCCCGACCGAACTTAACGACGACATCGGCCGCCGGCTCGGCGAGCGTGGGCTCGAGTTCGGCACCGTCACCGGCCGGCCGCGGCGCTGTGGCTGGTTCGACGGCGCACTGGTACGTCAGGCGGTGAAGGTCAACGGCATCGACGGCATTGCGCTGACCAAGCTCGACGTGCTCGACGGCATGCGCGAAATCAAGGTGTGCACCGGCTATCGCATCGACGGCGAGGCGATCGGCCATCTGCCGGCCTCGACGGTGCGCCAGGCCAAAGTCGAGCCGGTCTACGAGGTTCTCGAAGGCTGGTCGGAGAGCACCAGGGGCGCGCGCTCGTGGGCCGAGCTGCCGGCAACCACGGTCAAGTACATCCGCCGCATCGAGGAGATCATCGGCGCGCCGGTGGCAGTTCTGTCGACCAGCCCGAAGCGCGAGGACGTGGTCCTGGTCCACGATCCGTTCGCCGATTAGCAAGGGTTCATGCGGCGCTCCGGCCCTCCGTCGGGAAATCGAAAAACTTCTATTGTTTTGCAACGGCCTAGTGGCTAAAATCACGGCCCAGAATCGGACCGGGGGCTCTGAATGAGTCGAAGCCCTGTCCGTAAGGAAGCGAATGTCATGGCAGAAGCCGCCCTTCTAGAGGAGCCCGGGGAGGTCATTCCGCCCCCCGAGGCCGGGCCGCCCCCCGAGGCGGCGCCTCCGCCAGAAGCCGCAACCCCAGCGCCGCCCCCACAACCGGCCGGCCCGCCGGTGATCGTCCGCGACCGCTTCGTGGTCGAGACCGGCACGCCGATCCCCGACCTCGACACGCCGTCGGCCAAGGCCTACGCCGTCGAGGATCGGAAAGATCTGGGACGCAAACTGTACGGGCTGGTGTGCACGCCGGGCCTGCCGACCCGCACCGAGGTCATGGGCGTGCTGCGCGGCGAGGAACTGCCGGGGCTGATGCCGCTGGTCGAATGGGACATCCTGGATTGGGTGCCGCTCGGCCAGCGCTCGATGATCGTCATCTACGACCGACCGCGCGGCGACCGGCTTCTCACCGCCATTGAGGCTGGCAAGTTCAAGTTCAACGAGTACGAATTCCCGCGGCGGGTCATCGAGCCCCTAATCAACGGCATCAAGAGCATGTCGATATTCGACATGCCGCATCGCTCGATCCGGCCGCGCAATGTGTTCTTCATGGACGAGGAGCTACAGAACCTGGTGCTCGGCGATTGCTCCACGGTGCCGCCGGGATTCGACCAGCCGCCACTGTTTGAGCCGATCGACCGGGGGATGGCGCAGCCGGGCGGTCGCGGCCGCGGCGGGCTCGCCGACGACATCTACGCGCTCGGCGTCACGTTGGTGGTGTTGATGCTGGGCTACAACCCATTTACCCGGATGAGCGAAGACGACATCTTGAAGGCGAAGATGGAGCAAGGCAGCTACGCCGCTTTGTGCGGCAATTTGCGTCTGCCGATCCCGATGCTGGAGCCGCTCCGCGGCATGCTCAACGACGTGGTCGAGGACCGCTGGGGGCTCGACGAGCTTGAAGGCTGGTTGGCGGGCCGCAAGCAGCCGTCGATCCGCCAGACCCCGATCGCCAGATCCGAATTTCCGTTCGAATTCGAGGGCCGCAACCACGTCACGCCGCGCACGCTGGCCCGCGACATGGCACGCCATCGCGAAAAAGGCATCGAGATCATGAAGGATGAGGCGCTGCTGGCGTGGCTCAATCGCGGTCTCGGCCAAGCCGCGAGGGCAGACGGCGTGCGCGCGGCGCTGGATTTGGCAGCGCTGCACCGCGACGAGCCGCAGGGCACTGACGAATATCTGCTGGCGAAGATTTGCATGATCCTGGATCCGCGAGCGCCGATCCGCTACAAGGGTTTCTCGTTCATGCCCGACGGCTTCGGCCCGGCAATGGCGGTCGAGATTCTGCGCCGCGGCGATGTGCAGGTGCCGACGGAAGTCCTGTCCTACGAAATTCCCTCCATCTGGTACTCGTTGCAGACGACGGTGTTCCCCGGCGCCTCGGTACAGCAGCGCGAATACCTGCAGATGAAGGGATTTTTAAACATTCGCGACCCGGGCTACGGTTGGGAGCGTTGTCTTTACGAGATCAATCCGACACTGCCGTGCCAGAGCGAGCATATCGTCAAGGACTACGTCATCGACATCGAAACCCTGCTGCCGGCCCTCGACGCCGCCGCCAACCGCGTCGACACCAAGCAGACGCCGATGGACCGGCATGTCGCCGCCTTCATCGCCGCCAATTTCGACGAGGACATCCACCCGCACCTGAAGGCCTTGGCGGCGCCCACGCCGGAGACGTCGACCATCGGCATGCTGAGCCTGCTGGCATTCCTGCAATGGAAGCTGCGGCTGAACGCGCTGTTCGGGCTGTCGAGCTGGGTCGGCGGGCTGCTTGGCCCGGCCATCAACACCTATCACAGCCGCACCAAGCGGCGCGATATCGAGAAGGAGATTCCACGCCTGGTGCGCAAGGGCAGCCTCCCGGAGCTGTTCGACATGATCGACAACGCCGATAATCGCAAGGCCGACCAGGAGGGATTCGCCATCGCCTGCGCGCAATTCGCCGCCGCCGAAAAGGAAATCC
>Ga0214471_10000920_pt1 | contig 23846 bp, 19 predicted proteins | sample RVTome_5_FD_207665 | JGI IMG/M metagenome (GOLD analysis project Ga0214471, IMG submission 207665) | Soil microbial communities from uranium-contaminated site in the Upper Colorado River Basin, Wyoming, United States - RVT142D155 | ecosystem: Environmental > Terrestrial > Soil > Contaminated >... | reverse complement strand
AATGCCGATCTCCCCCGGCGTATCGGCCCCGATCTCCTCACCGATGGGCACCTTCACCCGTTCGAGCGCTGCGCGCGGCACTCCCGCCGCCTCGAGCGCCTTCCAGATCACCTCGCGCTTCCGCCGGCTGCCGAGCATCCCGACGTAATGGGCCGCGGACGCGGCGGTGCCTCCCACCACCACCGCGTCCATGGCATGGCCCCGCGTGCAGGCGATGACATGATCGTCCGCGTCCAGCGTGAGCGCCGCGATGGCCCCGGGCAGGTCCCGGACGATCACCTCGGCGGCGGTCGGGAACCGGTCCCGATTGGCGAACTCCGCGCGGTCATCCACCACCACCACGTGGAAATCGGTCGCCGCGGCGGCCCGGGCAATCTCGGCCGCGACGTGGCCGGCGCCGAACAGGATCAGGCGGGGGACACGGGGAAGGGGTTCCACGAAGATGCCGGAGACCTCGTCGAGATGCGCGACGGGAGCGACGGGAGCGACGGGAGCGATCCAGTCACCGAGCGTGCGCACCGCGTCGCCGAGTCGCAGTGCCTTCCGGGGGCCGGTGCTCCAGTCGAGCGGGGTGAGCACCGCCGCCGGGGTGCGGGTGACGATGGCGTGGGCGACGGCGTCGTAGAGCGCGGCTGCCTCCGCGCCCGCGGCCACGGGCTCCAGGAACAACTCGACCGTGCCGCCGCACGAGAGGCCGAGGTCGCCCGCGACGTCGGCGTTGAGCGTATGGCGGACCAGGGTGGGGTGGCCGCGGCCGATGATCGCGAGGGCCTGCCCGGTGACGTCCGCTTCGAGGCATCCGCCGCCGATCGTGCCCAGGCGCACACCGCCCGGCTCGACCAGCATCTTGGCGTCGGAGGCCTTGGGGAGCGACCCGCGGCGGCGCGCCACGGTCGCCAACGCGGCACGGCGCCCCTCCTGGGCCGCGGCCGCGGCCGCCCGCCAGAGCACCGCCCGGTCGCTCACGCCTTCGGCAGCTCCTCGAGCCGAGCCACCGCACGCCGCAGGTGCGGAATCACGATGGATCCGCCGACGACGAGTGCCACGGACAACGCGTCGTAGAACTCGTCATCGGTGACGCCCTCTTCCCGGCACCGGATGGTATGGTACGTCACACAGTCGTCACACCGCAGCACCATGGACGCCACGAGCCCCAGCAGTTCCTTGGTCTTCACGTCGAGCGCCCCGGCCTCGTACGTGCGCGTGTCGAGCGCGAAGAACCGCTTGATGCCAAGGTTTCCCGCGTTGAGGATGGCCTCGTTCATCTTCTCGCGGTAGTGGCGGAACTCTTCCAGGGTCCCGGGATGCTCGGACATTGCAAACCTCAGTCAATTGGCGGAGTTGCTCTGCCCCTCTCATCGCGTATGCTAGTGATGCGCCAACGCCAGCGCCTGCTCCGCCAGCCGCGGGCTCACCATGGGGAACGCGCGCGCGAAGAGGCCGTAGGCCAGCAGGAACAGGCCGATGAACCCCAGGCTGATGCCCAGCTCCGGGAGGCCAGCGGGGGGGGCTGCGACGAGCGACGGCTGGATCTGGAGATACCGTTCGAGCCACATGCCGGCAAAGCTGATCAGCGCGAACAGGGTGAACGTGGCGGGCGTGACCTTGGCCTTGACCCAGATGAGTCCCCAGAACGGAATGGCGAAGACCATCAGCAGCACCAGGATGGCCACGGGCTGCCACTCCCCGAACATCCGGAAGAACAGCCAGGGCGTCTCCTCGGGCAGGTTGCCGTACCAGATCACCAGGACGTGGCTGTAGGTGAGATACGCCCAGAACACCGTGAAGCCGAAGATCAGCTTTCCCAGGTCGTGGAACTGCTGGGTGCCGATGAGCAGGCCCAGCCCGAGCCGCCCGCGCCAGTACACCGTCATGAGCGCCAGCATGGTGAGACCCGTCAGGAACGCGCCCATGAAGTAGTAGGCGCCGTACAGGGTGCTGTACCAGTACGGCGACAGCGACATCATGAGGTCGAACGCCAGGATCGAGAACAGATACGCGTAGAGGACGCAGAGGAGCGGCGCGAGCCGGCGCAGGCGGCGTTCCACGACGGCGAGGTGCTCGGCGCTCCCGTCGAAGTCGCCGGCGATGCGCTCGTACAGACCGCGGCGCCAGCCGGTGGCGTGCTCCTTCAGCGCCACGACGTCCGGCTTGAGCTCGTTCCACACGAACACGACCGCCACCGCGGAGACGACCACGAGGCTCACGAGGTCCCGCCAGAACACCCACGACACCGTGAGCCACGCGCCGCGCACGGGCGTCGGGTGTTCGATCCACGGGAACAGGTGGTCCCGCCCGGCCCACAGCACGAGGAAGAGCACGAGGGCGACCGGCAGGAACGCCACGCCCGCCTCGGCAAACCGGATCACCGGCCCGGACCAGACGGCGGTGGTGATCTTCTGGGTCGCCGCGAAGATCACCGCTCCCGTCGCGAGGCCGGTGAAGAACATGAAGTTGACGAGAAACATGCGCCACGCCCGGGCCGGCTCGTCGCCGAGCACCTGAACGACGAAGAGCCCGAGCCCGACCACCGCGAGGATGCCGCCGACGGCCAACAGTCCGCCGGCCGGGGCCATGGCGCCGCGCCGGTACGCGTCCTGATGCGACGTGATCGCGGTCATCGGCCCGCTCCCTGCAGGACGCGCACGTAGTTCACCACGTTCCACCGCTCGGCGCCCGGAATCCGGTCCCCGTAGGCGGGCATGAGCAGACGGCCGTGCCGGACGATGGCGTAGAGGTAGCCGTCCGTGTACTGCCTAGCCTGCTCGGTCAGCAGGCTCGGCGTCACCAGCAGCTTTTCGTTGACCGGGCCGTCGCCCGCGCCGGCCGCACCGTGACACGGCTGGCAGTACACCGCGTACCGCGCCTTGCCGCGCTCGAGCGACGCCGACGTCCGGGCCACCGGGTTCACGAGCGCATTGATGGCGGGCAGGTTGTCGCGATTGATGGGCATCGGCGCCTCGGCGCCCGTGACCGGTACCGTCCCCTCCACCGGCGGCCGCGGCACGGGCCACTTGTACGGCTGGATGGCGAGGCCGTAGTGCATGGTCGAGAACCAGGGCACCAGCGCGACCGCCTCGTCGGGGCCGGGCACCCGGCGGAGACCGTCAGGCCAGTCGTTGGCCGAGCATCCCATCGCGGCCACGACCAGCGCGAGCACCATCGCGTTACGCTTCAAGCCGCACCTCCTCCGCCCCCGACGTCTGGAACAGCTGCTGCACCGCGTCGCGCCGGTCGGTGGCGCAGGGAACGAAGATCCCGATGTGATCGTCCGTGAAGCGCGGGTCGTAGGCCGCGGCGCGCCGGTTGCGGACGGCGTGGACGATGAGGCCGAGGATGGTGGCGCCGGCGCCGCAGAGGATCGTCAGCTCGAACATGATCACGATGTACGGAATCACCGAGGGGATGGACTTGCCGCCGACCACCACGGGGTAGTCGAGCGACATCCAGATGGTCATCAGCAGTCCCAGCGACACGCCGGTGAGCCCGCCGATCAGCGTCCAGAGCCGCACGGGGCTGATGCGGTGCCCGACGGCCGCCGCGATCTCGTGGTTGGGCACCGGCGTGTAGACCGTAAAGTCCCGGTACCCCAGCTCCTTCAGGCTGCGGATGGCGCCCGCCGCCTCGTCCACGTGCCGGAAGGCCGCCAGCACGCCGGCAGGCTGCGCGCTCATGGATGCGCCCCCCTGCGCCGCGGCATCGGGATGATTTCCTTCACCTCGGTGATCGAGACCGTCGGGAAGTTCTTCGCGAACAGCAGGAACCACATGAAGAACCACGCGAAGCTGCCCGCGAGAATGGTCCAGTCCACCCAGCTCGGCGTGTAGTGCCCCATGGCGTACGGCTCGTATTCGAAGGACAGCGAGACGACGATGATCACGAACCGCTCGAACCACATGCCGAGGTTCACGAACAGCGACATCACGAACAGCGCCGGGATGCTGCGCCGCACCTTGGGGAACCACAGGAGCCACGGCAGCACCCCGTTGCAGAGCAGCATGGTCCACGTGGCCCACCAGTATTCCCCGAAGGCGCGGTTCCAGAACGAGGCGCGCTCGTACGCGTTCCCGGAGTACCACGCGATGAAGTACTCGGTGACGTACGCGTACGCCACGATCATCCCGGTCAGCAGGAGCAGCTTGGCCAGGTTCTCGAAGTGCATGACCGTGATGTACCGCTCGAGCGTGAACACCTTCCGGATGGGTACGATGAGGGTCACGACCAGCGCGACGCCCGAGTAGATGGCGCCCGCCACGAAATACGGAGCGAAGATCGTGGCGTGCCACCCGGGCACGATGGACATCGCGAAATCCCAGGATACGACGCTGTGCACGGACAGCACGAGCGGCGTCGCGAGGGCGGCGAGGTACAGGTAGGCCTTGGTGTAGTGCCGCCACTGCTGGTCCGTCCCGCGCCAGCCGAGCGCCGTGGCCTCGTAGAGCTTCTTGCGCCAGCCGGTGGCCTTGTCGCGCAGCGCGGCGATGTCCGGCACGAGCCCCACGATCAGGAACAGCGTGCTGACCGTGAAGTACGTGGACACGGCGAACACGTCCCAGATGAGCGGCGACTTGAAGTTCACCCACAGGCCACGCTGGTTCGGGTACGGAATCAGCCAGTAGGCAAACCACAGCCGGCCCACGTGAATCAGCGGGAACAGCCCGGCGGTCATCACCGCGAAAACCGTCATGGCTTCCGCGGTCCGATACACCGCCGTCCGCCAAGCGGACCGGAACAGATAGAGGATGGCTGAGATCAGCGTGCCGGAGTGGGCGATACCCACCCAGAACACGAACGTGGTGATGTAGACACCCCACATGACCGGAGGCGTATAGCCCGCGACCCCCAGGCCCCACCGGATCTGGTACAGCAGGGCCAGCGCGCCGGCCGCGAGCACCAGGAGCACGAAGCCGAACAGCAGGAAATAGGACCTGCTCGGGCTTCCCAGCGTGGCCGCGATGTCGCGCGTGACCTCGTGGTACGTGGGATGCACGTGGTGCGCGGGGGGAGCGGCCTCGGGATGCACGGTCGTGGCCATGGCCGTCTATCCCTCCACCAGGTTGCGGACCTTCATGAGGTAGGTCACCGCGGGTTTGGTGTTGAGGCCATCGAGCACCCGGTAGCCGCGCTCGTCGTGCGCCAGGGCCGCGACGCGGGACGCCGGGTCGGTGAGGTTGCCGAACACGATGGCGTCGGCCGGGCAGGTCTGCTCGCATGCCGTCCGCACCTCACCATCGGCGAGCGCGCGGCCCGCGAGGCGCGCCTGATGCTGGGCGCCGCGGATGCGCTGGACGCAGAACGTGCACTTCTCCATCACGCCCTTCGACCGCACCGTCACGTCGGGGTTCAGCAGCCAGTGCATGGGCTCGGGCCACGCGAACGTGCGTGGATCGTCCGGCGTGGACATGTCGTACCAGTTGAAGTAGCGGACCTTGTAGGGGCAGTTGTTTCCGCAGTACCGGGTCCCCACGCAGCGGTTGTAGACCTGGGCGTTCAGGCCGTCCGGCGTGTGGTACGCCGCGAACACCGGGCACACGGGCTCGCACGGGGCGTTGCCGCAGTGCTGGCACATCATCGGCACGAACCGCGCTTCCAGCGGCTCGCCGTGTTCGCCGCCCTCGAAGTACCGCTCGATCCGGATCCACTGCATCTCGCGGCCGCGCCGCACCTGATCCTCGCCCACGAACGGGACGTTGTTCTCGGCGCTGCACGCGGCGACGCACGCGCCGCACCCCGTACACCGCGCCAGATCCACCGCCATGGCCCAGCGGGTGGTCTCGAAGGCGTACGGCCCGTACTTCATGCCTTCGGCCTGCTGTTCCGCCACCCGTTCGCCGACGCGCTCCTCCCGGCCGGGGATGGGGGCCGCGTGCTGCGCGTGGGCACCGTGCTCGAGCTCGCCGTGCGCGATCCCCGCCACCGTCACCGCCTGCGCGATCCCGCGGCCGAGCTGCCGGTTCCTGCCCTCCGTCTTGGCGAGCCGCTCGTGCCGGCCGGTGGGACGGAGCGTCACCGTCGCATAGTGGTTCACCCCGCCGAACGCGGTGGGGGCGGCATCGAGCAGGGCGTAGGGGTTGGCGCCGCGACCCTCCGCATAGCGGCCGTAGGCCGTGTGGCCCTGCCCGAGCGGCATGGCCACGACGTCCGGGCGCAGTCCCGGGTAGAGGTACGCCGGCACCTCGACGCTGCCGGCCGCCGACGCCACCTCGACGATGTCCCCTTCCCCGATCCCGAGCCCTGCCGCGGTGTCCGGATGGATCTCGACCCACGTGGACCACGTGATCTTGGTGACCGGATCGGGCAGCTCCTGGAGCCACGGCCGGTTGGCGCCGCGCCCGTCGAACAGGCTGGCCGACGGATACGTGATGAGCGCGAGCTGCCCGTCAGGCACGGACCACGCCGGGTCCTCAAGCGTGAGCCCGCGCGCCAGGCGCACGCTCCGGGCCGGCGCCTCCGTCCAGAACCCTCCGTGCTGGAGCGCGTCCCGCCAGAAGGCGTCAAAGGGGCCGCGATCTCCGGCGGCCCGCTGCACCACACGCCACCGCTCCTGGAGGTATGCCTTGTACAGGTCCCGCGTGGCCCCGCCCAGCGCGAACCGATCGGCGACCGCGCCGTCCGCCCGCCGAGCGAGGTCAATGAGGACGTCACCGGTTTGCCGCGTGTCGAATACCGGTTGCATGACCGGCTGCTGCAACGACCACGCGTCGTCCCGGGATACGTAGTCGTTCCACTGTTCGACGGGGTCGTGATCCGGCAACACGAGGTCGGCGAGCTGCGTCGTTTCGTCGAAGAACCGCGAGAAGCTGACCTTGAACGGGATCGCCGCCAGCGCCTCGGCAAGGCCGAGCCCCGCGGGCGTTCCATGCACCGGGTTCGCTCCGTGGACCAGGAGCACCTGAATGGTCCCGGCCCGCGCACCCTCGACGACGCCGACGACGTCGGCGTACCGGGGCGTCGGTGTCCCGTCCGCGCCCCCGAACACCACGCTCCGGCCCACGTTGCCGGCGAGGTAATTCAGCAGATGGACCGCGACGGCCGTCAGGTGCGCGTCGGGGTGCTGCGTGCCGATTCCGCCCGGCAGCGCCACACTGGGGGCCGCGGTGAACTCCTCCGCGAGGCGGTGCATGGTCTCGGGGGAAACGCCGGTCCGCGCCTCCATATCCTCCGGCTCGTAGGGGGCCAGCAGGGGCCGCAGGGCCGCCGCGTCCCCGGGGGCCCGATCGGCATGGTGATTGGCCACCACGTGCGCGAGCGTCAGGGCCACCAGCGCCTCGCTCCCCGGGCGTGGGGCAATCCACTCGTCCGCGCTCATGGCCGTCATGCTCATGCGCGGCTCGACGTGCACGTAGCGCCCCATCCGGCTGTCCCGGTACCCCCGCGCCGTCACGAACCCGCGGGTGTGTTCCACCGGGCTCCGCCACGTCTCCAGGAAGTCGGCGCCGAACGACAGCACGTACTCCGCGCGGTCGAGCCGGAACTCGGGGAGCCCCCGCGTCTCGCCGAACACGGTCTGGCCCGCCTGCCGGAGCGCCTCGTACCCGAACGGCTCGAACACGACGTGGCGCCCGTTGCCGAACGCCGCGAGCCACGCCGCGATCAGGTCGGCGAACGTGCCGCGCTCGTCGCCGGTGAGAAACACCAGGCGGTCCCCGGCTTGGCCGAGCCGCGCGGCGAGCCGGCCGAGGGCGTCGTCCCACGAGATCGGCTCGAAGGTGCCGTCGGCGGCGCGGGCCAGCGGCCCGCGGATCCGGTCGGGATTGTAGGTGCCCTGGAGCGCGGCCTGCCCGCGGGCGCACAGCCTGCCCCGGTTCACCGGATGCTCGGGGTTGCCTTCGACCTTCACCGCGCGTCCCTCGCGGACGCGGACGTGCGTCCCGCACCCGGCCGGGCATTCGCGGCAGGTCGAGGCGTAGTACACGGCCTCGCCGGGGATCTGGTCCTCGATGGGGACCAGATAGGGGATCAGCTTCTCCACCTGATCGGTGGAGCAGCCCGCCATCACGGAGGCACCGCCGCCCGTGACGCCGAGGACCTTCAGGAACTTGCGGCGGTTCATGCCGTCGGACATCACCCCTCCGCCCCTCCTAGTAGTGGCAGGCGCTGCAGTCGGTGGTCACACCGCGACCCGGCTGGTCCTTGTACTCGTTGTCCATGTGGCATCCGACACACCAGCCCATCTTGAGGGACGTGACCTGATAGACTTGCGGCATCCGCTCCACCTCGCCGTGACACTCCTTGCACTCGAGCTCGCCGTTCACCACGTGGCGCATGTGCGGGAAGCGGACGAACTGTGCCACGCGATGGACCTCGGTCCACGCGATGGGCTGGTTGGCGGCGTGCGCCTCCCGCAGCTTCTGCACCTCGGCATTGCCCGTCCCGACGATGAGATGACATCCCATGCAGGACGCGGTAGACGGCAGGCCGGGATTCCACGCGCGCTCGACGTATGCGTGACAGTACGTGCACTCGATCTCGTACTGGCCGGCGTGGATGTCGTGGCGGAAGAAGATGGGCTGACGGGGGCCGGGGAGCCCGGCGGTATCGACGTCCACCGGCGCCTCGTAGCGTGCCGTATCGGCGGGGGACGGCGTGCCCGGCCCCTGCTGACTGGGCGACCGCACGGCCGCCGCGACGGCGAGGGCGACGGCACCAATCGCCGCTGCCGCCCCGGCCCTGACCATCGGCACGACCCACCTGGCCATAGCTCACCCGCGTCGGAGATGACAGGCACCCGTGCGCGCATGGTGGCACGGGCGGGAAGATGCGTGACATCGCTGCCAGCCGCCCGCCGACGGGGGCGAGCCGGCAGGTAAAATAGCCGCCGGACGACGGACGGCAACCGCCGATGCCCGGGGTATTTACAGGTGGTTGGTGGGCGGTGCCATCCGCCTCAGGGACGCAGCCTGCGCGACGCTCACGCGGCGCTCATCAGACAAATCGCCGTGGGCCAACGAGGGATTCCGGAGCCTTGCCCCGCACCGCTCGCGACCCCCATTATGATCGCCGGTCCGCTCGAGCCGCGGCGGACCGCTGCCTCACGTGGCGAGGTTCCATGCATCGCCTGACTGGCGCGCCGCTCCTCTGTGCCGCCCTCGTCCTCGCCTGCGGGGACGGGCTGGTGACGCCGGACCGCGAGGTCGCTTCCCTCGCCCTCGCGCGCGACTCGGCCACGATCGAGGTCGGTGACGCGGCGCTCGTGCGGGCCGAGCCGCGCGACGCCCAGGGGAATCCCCTCTTCGACGTCCGGGTCGCGTGGCGGCCGCTCGACGCGGCCCTCGCGAGCGTGACCGTGAACGGGCCGTTCGTGAGCGTCACCGCGCTCGCCCCCGGCATCACCGGCGTGGAGGCGAAGGCGGGCACCGTCGCCGACACGGTGACCGTCTCGATCCCGCCTCCCATCACCGCGACCACGCTCAGCGTCCACCTCGACACGCTCGAGACCCTCGGTGATTCCCTGGTCGTCGAGGCGATCTCGCAGAGCGACGCCGGCCCCCGCCTGGGCCGCTACACCGCCGTGACCCGCGACCACACCGTGGCGGTGGTGCTGGACGATCCCCACCCGCTGACCATCGTGGCGGTCGACCCCGGAGCGACCTGGATTGTGGTGACCGAGCAGCGCGGGACCCGCGATTCCCTGCGCGTCGTGGTGCGGCAGCGCCCGGCGTCCGTGGCCTTCCCCTCGACCCCCATCGCCGGATACCTCGGCCGCACGGCACAGCTGAGCGCGGTCGTCCGCGACGGACGGGGGAATCCCATCACGGGCGCGGAGGTCATGTACGGGAGCACCGACGCGAAGGTCGCCACGGTGACGCAGGCAGGCGTGGTCGGCTTCGTTGGCGTCGGCACGGGCGCGGTCATCGCGACGAGCCCGGAGGGCCCCGCCGATACCGCGGCGGTGACGACCCTGGGACCGCCTCCCCTCTCGCTGGCGGGCGGCGCGATTCACACGGGCACGGGCCTGCTGAGCGAGCCGCGCTGGATCGAGAACCCGTACGACGCCGTGGACCCCTGGGTGCGCCTCACGCTCACCGACACGTCGGTCGCGGACGTCCCCGACAGCGTCCGCTACGTCGGCGAGGCCGGGACGTTCCGGGTGATCGGCAGGCGCGCGGGCACGGCTCTGCTCATCGCGAGCGCGACGCTCATGACGCCGGACACGGTCCCGGTCACGGTGTCCACGGCGCGGGTGAGTCTCGTGGACTGGACGTTCCCCGCCGCGGACCCGCGGGATCTGCCGTCCGGCGTGAAGGCCGACCTCGCCATCCGGCTGCAGGACTCGCTCGGCACGTTCCGCGACGCCGCGGACTCGGTCACCGCCGTGCTCGCGTCCTCGGACACGACCGTCGTGTCCCTGCCGTACACCGCCTACGCCGTCCGCCCGCTCGACCAGGGCATCCCGCTCTTCCCCGCCGTCGCGGGCGACACGGGGCTCGCCACGGTCGTCGCCACGGCCCCGGGCTTCCTGCCCGACACGGTGCGGTATCGGGTGACGCCGCTCCCCGGGCTGCTGTTCCAGTCGGGCGGGCTCCAGACGATCGGCGCGGGCCAGATGAGGAGCACCGAGTCGCCATCCGTCATCACGACCACGGCGGGCTTCGAACGGGTGGACACGGAAGTCCCCATCACGTTCGCGCGCCGCAACGCCGGCGTGGCCAGCTTCCCCGCCGCCGTGACCATTCCCGTCAACGCGACGGGCGCGGCGGTCCCCTACGTGGGCCTGACGCCCGGGACCGACACGATCCTCGCCACGGCGCCGGGCTACGCGCCCGACACTCTGGTGCTCGTGGTCACGACACCGCACTTCGCTCTGCCCGACACCGTGACGGGCACCATCGCCTCCGCCTGGACTGTCATCCACATCGCCGACTCGCTGGGGACGATTCACGCGACCACCGACGAAGTGACGGTCACGGCCACCCCCGCCGATCCGACGGTCGCCCTTCCGTCATCGACCACCATTCCGAGCCAATGGTCGTGGCTGTGGTCGCTGCCTTTCCTCACGGTCGACACGGGGAGCACGAGCGTCTCGGTGGAGGCCGGCGCGGACGGCTACGCCCCCGCGGCCATCACGCTCGCGGTGGTGCTCGACACCACGCTGCGGCTGACGGGGCCCGGCGCCGGCGCCACCACGCTGCTGGCGCCGCGGCAGCGGTATCCCACGGGCGCCTTTGGTGTGCAGGGACCGGAGGGGCACCTGGTGCGACTCGGCACCACCGAGCCCGGTGTGCTCCGCGTGACGGACTCCGTCACGCTCGGCGGCGGGACGCCCATCACCGTGGCCGCCGGCGACGTGACGGGAACGACCCGCATCGTCGCCACGGCCCATGGCTTCGTGCCCGACACGAGCGGCACGCTCGCGGTGGCGCCCGGGAAGCTCGTGCTCGAGGCCCCGGCGTACGGTCTGGTGGGCGGCACCGGCTACACGGTATCCGTGACGGCGCTGAGCCCGGAGGAGTTCGCGTTCCCGCTCGACACGGCGGCGACGTTCACGCTCGTGCCGCTTGACGGGGGCCTCGATGTGTCCGCCGACGCGCGGATCGACGCGGGCGAATCCACCACGGGTCCGCTGCCGCTCGCGCTCAGCACCGCGGGGACCTTCCGCCTCGCCGTCGAGGACCGCCGGCCCGTCCCGGTGCCGTACGCGGGCGACACGGTCACGATCACGGCTTCCGCACCTCGCCTCCGACTGGGGACCTATCCCTACCCCGTGATCGGCGTTGGCCAGCGGCTCCTGGGCCGCATCGACCGACCCTACCCGCTCACCCCCGGCTCGGTCACGGTGAGCATCACCCGCCGCACCCAGCGGACCGCCTCGGCCGCCACGCGAACGATTCCCGCCGGCGTGGAGTCGGTCGAGTACACCATCGACGGCCGCTCCGCGGGCCCCGACACCCTCATCCTCTCGGCCCCCGACCACCTCCCCGACACGGTCGCCATCTGGGTGAGCGACGGGACGGTGACGCTGCGGGACTTCCCGAGCAGCATCCGGCTGGGGGACTCGGTGGGCGTGATCCTCGAGGTGCGGGACTCCGCAGGCGGGGCCCACGCCGTGGTGGACGCCACCACGTTCGCGATCTTCGGCCAGGGTGGGCTCGCGTTCAGCGACGGCCAGCGCGCCATCAGTACGGTCACGGTCCCCGCGGGGCTGGGCGTTACGCCACGGTTCTGGCTGAAGGCGGTGGGGCCGGCGGGCAGCGCGGGAGTGCGGTTCTACCACCTGAACTACGTGGACCGGCTCTTCGCGACGTCGGTGGTCACGAGCGCGGCCACGTCGCCTCCCTAGCCTCCGTGGCGTGATCCCGAGCCGGGCGCGGCCCTGGGGTCGCGCTCACTCGCGCGGAGAGTCCCAGGCATCTCCTCGGTCACAGTTTGGCTCGTGCCCGCTCCACGCCCCAGGCGTGCGCGCTTCACCGCGGGTCCTGAAGCCACTCGCGCAGGTTGCCCCCGGTGAGCCGCGCGAGCCGGTCGGCCAGGGCATCCAGCAGGTCGAGCTTGGCCACCGCACCATCCCCGATGCGGAGCGGCATGCCGGTGCCGAACGTGAACCGGCGGTCGCCCACCGTCTCCAGGAGCAGGGCAAGATCGTCCTCCGGCGGGCCCCAGATCCACGAGATCTCCCAGAGCAGCGTCGTGGCTTCGGTGGGCGTGAGCCCGAAGTGCACCTCCTCGATCACCGCACGCCCGGCGTGGGTCACCAGCAGGCGGGCGTCCGGCGAGACGCGCGCGAGCTGCCGCAGCGCGGACGCCGGCAGGGGCGGGGCAACATCGAGCGGGTGAGCCTGACGCGCGTCCTCGAAGCGTTCGGTGAGAATGATCGGGAGACGCCGATCCGCCGCCGCCAGGACGAGCGCCTGGACCTCCCGCCCGGCGGGCTCGAGCCCCTGCTGACCCGGATAGACGCGCACCGCCGGCGCCCCCGCGTCCCGGGCCGCGGCCAGATCGGCCTCCCAACCCGGCAGGCCCGGATGCACGGCGGGCACGGGGACGAGCCGCGGCGCGTGCGGAGACAGCAACCGCAGCAGCTCCGTGTTGGCGGGCCGCGGATCCCGGTGCCACGGCGCCGCCAGATGCCCCACCCACGCGTGGTCAATCCGGAGCCGGTCCAGCTGCCGGAGCAACTCCTCGGCCGTCGCGCCCGGGACCAGCCGGAACGGATAGGGGCCGACGAACGTCGAGACGTCTACGATCATCGGAAACACCCCTGGGGGAAGATCGCCTCGGCGTTCCGGTGTCGAATGGCGGCGACGTCATCCGCGGACAGCCCCATGGCCTCGAGATACCGGAGCTTGGCCCACCCGGTGTCGAGCGTCACGTCCGCACCCCACAGCAGCCGTCCGACGCCCACGGTTTCGAGGACGCCTTCGAGCATGCCCGTGTCCATGCCGCTGCCGGAGAGGTCAATCCACAGGTTGGGGACGTCGCGTACCACGCGCAGGGTGTGCTGCCAGTCTCCACCGCCCCCGATGTGCGCGAGGATGAAGCGCGCGTGCGGGTGGCGCGCCGCCAGCGCGGCCAGCTCGAGCGCATCGGATGCCTCCTGGCCCGGCCAATCCCGCCGCCGGTGCTGCCACACGTGATGGAGGATGGGGACGCCTCGGCCCGCCGCCAGCGCTGCGATGGGATCGAGCAGCGGGTCGTCGGCGCGGCGGCTCGCGGCCAGCTTGATCCCGATCATCCCCTCGTGCAGGCACCGCTCGATCTCCGCCAGGGCATGGTCCGTGTAATTCGGGTTCACGACACAATAGCCGTAGACCAGCCTCGGGTGCGCGCGGCACAGGGCCACCATGGCGTCGTTGGCCTGCTCGACGTCGGCGCGGGAGGGGAAGTACACCGGCGAGCGCGCCCCCCAGGTGCCGAGGATGGACGCGACGTGCGCCGTGATGCCGATCCGGCGCCCCGCCTCCAGCCGGCGGGCGTTCACCTGCTGCCAGTCGCCGCGGGGCGCGGCGAGCGTGTAGAAGTGGGCGTGGATGTCAATCAGCACCGGGCCGCGACCTCCGCGACCGCGTCGGCGAGGCGCTCGAGCGCGGTCCGCACGTCGGCTCCCGCATGCGCCGACGAGGGGAAGTTATACGGCCCGCGCCGCACCAGCAGCCCGCGCCGGGCGGCGGCACTCGCCACGGCAGCCGACACGTCGGCCGTGGCGAACCGCAGGAACGAGAACTCGCGCACGCCGCGCACCTCGGTTACTACTTTCGGCCAGCGCGCCGCCAGCTCCCGACACCCCGCGAGCCACTCGCCGCCCGCCTCCTGGAGCAGGGCCAGCGCGTCCGTTCCCTCGCACACGTCCAGCACCGCGAGGGCGCCCGCCAGGGCCAGGGTCTCCGTGGCGAGCGTCGAGGAGATCCACGTGCGCGTCGCCGCATCGAGCAGGTCGCGACTGCCGACCACGGCGGCAATGGGAAGGCCGTTCCCGAGCGCCTTGCCAAGGACCACGGCATCGGGGGTCACGCCGTAGCGCCCGGCGGCCCCACCGACGCCGAACCGGACGCCCGTCTTGATCTCGTCGAAGATCAGCGCCGCGCCAACCTCCGTGGCGCGCCGCCGCACGTGGGCCAGCCACGCGGGATCGGGCGGATCCTCCACGACGGGCTCGATCACGATGGCCGCCGGTGCGTCCCGCTCGCCGAGCGCCGCCTCCAGGTCCGCGGCATCGTTGAAGCGCAGCGGGCGGTGCAGCAGCCGGTCGGCCTCCGGGACGCCCGGACATTCCTGGCACCAGTCGAGCCACCCGTGGTAACCGCAGGTCAGCACGGCGTCCCGGCCGGTGACCACGCGTGCGAGGCGCACCGCGGCGGCCACCCCTTCAGCCCCCGTCTTGTGGAACCGGACGGCTTCGCCGCCCGGCACCCACGGCAGGAGGCGCTCCGCCAGGGCCTGCTCGTGCACGGGCGGCAACGAGCTGATCCCGCCGCCCCGCGCTGCCTCCGCTACCGCCGCCACGACCGCCGGGTGTCCGTACCCCAGTGCGACCGCGCCGAGCGCCATCCCCATGTCGAGGTACGCCCGGCCTTCGTCGTCCCACACCCGGCACCCCTCGCTCCGGACCATGACGCGCGGCCCCGGCAGCCCGCCGAACAGCGCCTCGGCGCGCTTGCTCCCGGTCGAGGTCTGGCCCGGAATGGGATCGGGCGGGCCGGCGGTCATCGGAGTCCCGTCCGCTCGAAGTAGCGGAGCACTTCCATGCACATCGCCTTGATCAGCTTGGCCTCCCGCGCGTCGAGCGGCGTGCGATGCACGACGGTCCGGACGGTGCGCATCACGACATCCGGGTTCCGGCCCTTGAAGAACTCGATGGCGTCGAGCGCCTGCTCGGCCGCCATGACCGTCTCTTCGACGGCGGCGTGCGTGGCGGGCGGCGCGCGCCGGCGCGGCGGCTTGAGCGGCGCGGGCTCCCCCCGGTGCAGGAACAGCTCGTAGGCGGCCACACAGAACGCCTGGGCCAGGTTGAGCGAGGCGTGGGCGGGATTGGTGGGGAGCGTGACGGCACGGTCACACCGGTCGAGCGCGGCGTTGCTCAGCCCCTTGTCTTCCCGACCGAACACCAGGGCCACCCGCCCGCGGTCGGCCATGGCGACGATCTCCGGCATGGCCTCGCGCGGCCGAGCCGCGTTCTGCCGGGCCGAGCGGCCGCGGGCCGTGAAGCCGACCACGAAGCGGCAGTCCGCGAGCGCCTCCTCCAGCGTCTCGAAGTGCGCGACGCGCTTCAGGATGTCGCGCGTCTTGTGGGCGATGCCCTCGATCCGGAACGTGTCGTACTCCGCCGGCCGCACCAGGCGCAGGTCGCGCAGGCCGAAGTTCTTCATGGCCCGGACCACGGCCGCGATGTTCACGAGGTCCTGTGGCTCGTGCAGCACCACCACCACGCTCATGCGATCTCCGCTTCCACCGCTTCGTGGGGCGACTCGCGGTCGCCGCGCAGCCAGACCCACCCTCCGCCGGCCATGGCGAGTTGCCCGGACCGCCGCTCCCGTCCGGGGACCATCTCGTTCACGGTCACGGTGAATCGTACGCGGTCACCCCGGCGCCAGGGATGCCCGGTGGGCAGGCGAACGTAGACCTCGTAGCCGGCGTCCGTCCGCCGGCTGGTGCCGGTCACCGGCCCGGGGAACGCCGCGGTGCCCGCCACGCCCGCACATCGCACGGCGCCGGTCGTGAAGCTCGGCAAGGCCGTCACTCCCATCCACCGGTCGCACCCCACATAGACCTGCACGCCGTCGGAGTGGATATCCGCGGCCTCATTGTCCAGTGCCGGGTCGGGCGCGTCCGGCACGCGCACCACGACGTCCGGCTTCGCGACCTGCACGCGCACCCAGAGGGCATCGCCCTGCGCCGCCACCGACACTTCCGCCCGCGTGCCGCCGCGGGCGGCGTGCGATTGCTCCGACCGCCGGTAGTGGTCCTCGCCGAGCACCCAGACCGCCGCCGGCTGGCCGGCCGCGAACGGATCGGCGTCCTCGGGCCACAGCGGGATCGTGCACTCGGCGGGCCGGCCGCGTTCCCGGGCCTGCGGTACCGGAACGGGCAGTGCCGGGCGCGCGGAGAACGTGCGGGGAGCCTCCCCCTCGACCGCGATCGTCAGGCCCTCGTTCGTCTCCTGGACGAGCGTGCGCCCGCCGGCCTCGACCATCTCCAGCGCTCCCTCCCGCTCGCGCGGGACGGGCGGGGTACCACGCCAGGAGACAACCTGCACCCAACGGCCGGCACCTGCCGCCCGTCGGATGAGGAAGCGCAGTGGCGAGCCCGGAGCCAGGTCCGGACCCGGCGGGCCCGGCGCCTCGGCGCTGAGCACCACTTCGCCGGGCCGCGGCAGAAACCGGACCGCCACCCTCCCATTCCCGTCGAGGGCCAGCGTATCCGGGAGCGCTGTCCCGCGCATCTCGCGCAGGTATTCCGAGCCTGACTCATGGCCGGCGTCGCGGTGCGGGGCGGCGACCTCCGTCACCCCCGTCCCCTCGGGCGCCATGCCCGCGAGCGGATGGAGCGCCAGGTCGGCCGTGGTGGCATCAGGAACATCCACCGTGACGACGTCCAGCAGCCACGCGGCGCCGACGAGCACGGATCGGACCGCCGTGGTCCCCGGACCGAGCAGGCCGTCGGCGCGCACGCGGCACCATGCCCACGGCCCTGCCCTCCCGGTTCCCTCGCACACGCCTGCCGCCGGCCACTGGCCGCGCCCGGTCACTCCCGGCGCGTTGTGCGAGAGCGTGGAGCGGTACCAGTGAAGCGAAGGGTCCACGTAGGACCCCGTCCCGAAGTCGGCAAGCAGCGGACGCTCATGGAAGAGCGAGAGATGCAGCAAGTCGGGGTGTCCGTGGCCGCCCGATCGCGGGCCGCACTCGAGCGAAACGAGCGACCGTGCCTCCGGCCGCACCACGACGATTCGGGGCAGCTCGTGGAGCGTGGGCACCTCGTGAACGGGGCCCGGGACGGGATCCCGCGGGTCCATCCACAGGAGCGCTTTCCATCCGAGGCGATCACGCCGGAGCCTCGCGCCCGCCCTGTTCTCCTCCTGCTCCGCGACCTCCGATCGCCCCGGGTCGTCGCCGTCCGGCAGCTCGGCCGCGTACAGCGCGGCGAGCACCGCGTCGAGCCGCGGGTCCGCGACCCGGACCCGCCCGATCTCCCACAGCTCGGCGAAGCGCGGCTGCGCCACGCTCACGCCGAAGGGGGCGTCGCCACGGGCGGGCAGGGTGAGATCGGGAAGCAGGGTTGCGAGAGGCGCCGCATACATGGCGCCGAGCGCGGTGCCCGTGTAGAGGTCCACGCCCAGCCACCGGGCGATCTCGGCGCCGAGCAGGAACCCGCGCAGGGCGAACAGATGGTAGTTCTCGCCCTCGTGCCACAGGCCGCCGGGCTCCACGGAGCCGAGCAGTCGTCGCAGGTCGTCCATCCCGGTGCGCTGAAGGGACGCGTCGTCGAGCGCCGCGCCGGCCGCGAGCAAGGCCGCGCCGTTCCAGACCTGGCGGTTGGACCCGCCTTCATCGAACGAGGCCACCAGCGCCGCCGACTCGGCCAGCATGGCGCGCACGCGGTCGCCCTCGGCTTCCCCGAACGCCGACGTATCGCTGGCATCGAGCATGGCGAGCGCAAGCGAGAGCTGCACGAGCCAGATGGACTCGAGATAGGTCGAGAAGAAGGGCCGGGAGGGCCCCAGCACGTTGTCCTCGTTCGGGTAGCCGCGGTACCGGGCGGCATACCCGGTCAGAATGGCCGCCGCGCGCGCCGTGAGCCGGGGCGCGCCCAGGGCGCCGAGGAGGGCCAGGTGCACGGCCCGCTCACTCAGCCAGATCTGATAGCGGGTGATCCAGGCACGGTGGTGCCGCGGCCCCGACAGCTCGCGGCCGCACCGGCCGCAGCGATGCACGAACGGCGCGTCGGGATCGAAGCGCACGCGGCTGCCATCGTCCGAACACATGCCACCGTCCCGGGAGAGCAGGGCTTTCTCCCCGGGGATGAACACGTCTCCGGTGGCGAGCGAGCCCAGCAGACGCGTCAGCCGCGCGGCGAGGCCGGCCAGCACCGGCGACCCGCGGACCGCGGCGGCCCGAGCGTCGAGGTCACGCGCCAGGAGTTGGAGCATCCTCCTCCCACACGGTGACGCCCGTGAAGTCGAACCGCGCCTCGAGCACGACGGCCCCGGCCGCGGTGGCCGCGTGGATCACGTCCGCGCGCCTGGCAGGCGGCGCGAGCGCCAGCAGGCAGCCGCCCGCGCCGGCTCCGGCCGCCTTGAGGCCCCACGCACCGGCTTGCCGGATGGCCGCCTCGACGGTCCGGACGCGCGGCGTCGAGATCGTGGCGTCGAGCCGCTGCTGCTGGACCCAGTTGTCGTCCACGACGCGCGCCAACCGGGGCCAGTCGGCGGCACTGATGGCTTCGGCCGCGGCCGTGCCCAGATCGCGGATGGCGCGCAGCGCCTCCACGGTGTCGCGGCGGGCCTCCGCGTACGCGGTCCACACGCGGCGGTGCGTCTGGGCGGAAAAATGCGACTGCCCGGTGTACGCGATCACGAGCGTGGCTTCCAGCTCCGCCACGGACTGCGGATCCAGGGCCAACGGTCGCGTTTCCACGCCGCTCGCGGAAAACGCCATGGTCTGCACGCCGCCCAGGGCCGCCGCATACTGATCCTGGCGCCCGCCGTCCAGGCACAGCTCGACGGCTTCGAGGTGGAAGCCCAGCTCGGCCAGCTCCGCCGCCTCGTAGGTATCGCCGCGCAAGCGCGCCAGTGCGGCCACCAGCGCCACGTCGAGCGCGCCCGACGCGCCGAGACCGGAACCGGCGGGCACGTCCGAGCGGGTGAGCAGCTCGATCCCGCCCGTCACCGGCAGCATGTTCACGGCCGCCTTGTGGAGATCCAGCGTGCCGTCATACGCGAGATCCGACGGCCCCCGGGCCGTGGCGCGTCGCCCGAGGTCTTCGGCCACGAGTCGGATCCCCTGGCCGCCCTGGATGGCGTCCACGTGGACGTGGAGGTCGAGCGTGGCATTCGTCACCACACCGCCCTCCGCGTCGGCAAAGGCCGGCACGTCGGACCAGCCGCCGGCAAAGTCCACGCGCACCGGGGCGCGCGCACGCGCCCGGACCGGGGCAGGCGCGCGCACTTAGGGACCACCCCCGGCCCCGGCCCCGACGCGCCAGCCCGCGATCCCGGCCAGCTCGCCCCGCAGGTCCATGCGCAGGCCCTCGATGCGGCGGGACACGCCCTGGACGCCGCGCGCGTGATACAGCCATGCGGTAGGCTCGCCCCGGGCAATCGCGACCTGCACGTCACGCCACGCGTCCGCGAGCGCTGCTTCCCCCGTCGCCCGCCGCACACGCTCGAAGGCTTGCCGCAGGTCGGGCGCCGCATACCCGGCGTACGCCAGCGGGCCGTCCGCTCCGTACAGCGCCGCCACGTGGCCCAGCGACAGCACGCCGGGAATCCCGGTCACGAGGGCGTCGAAATCCCGCGCGGGGCCCTGCGCGATGGCAAGGAACGTGGCCAGCTCCACCCGCCGGATTCGCACCGTGACGCCCACGGCGCGCCACTGGGCCGCCAGCATCTGCTCGAGCGCGAGATCGCCGCTCCCCACCGTCAGCAGGTCGAACGCCAGGTCCCGTCGGCCGTCCGTTCCGGCCGGGAAACCCGCGGCATCGAGCATCATGGCGGCTTCCGCCGGCGCGTGAGCGACGGGATCGAGGGCCACATGCCACGGGTGCTCCGGATGCACTGGGCCCGCCGCCGTCGTTCCAAAGCCGTAGAGGTATCCCTCGATGATGGCCTGCCGGTCCACGGCCCGGGACAAGGCGCGCCGCACGTCCGGAACGTCGAACGGGGCGCGGCGCAGGTTGAACACGACTCCGTAGCTCAGGGCGATGGGGTAGTCCACCACCCGCAGACCGGGATTGTCGCGCACGAACCCCGTGTGCGCCGGACTGATCCCGGCTACATCCAGCTCCCCCGACGTGAGGGCGGCGAGCTTGGTGGCCGGCTCGTCCACCACGACCACCACGAACCGCTCGATGGCCGGCGTGCCGAGTGCCGGGGGAAAGTCCGCCCGGCGCTGGAACTCCCACCGCTGGTTGGGGCGATACGCGACGAACTCGAACGGCCCGTTGCCCACCGGCGCCAGGTTGTATGCCGCCGCGCGGAGGCGTTCAGGGGGCACGTCCGCCAGAAGATGCGCGGGGAGGATGGCGAGGTCGGTGAGCACGTCGGGAAACACCGGCTGGGGTCCGTCGAACCGGATGTCCACGGTGAACGAGTCGGCCACGGTCACGGCCGCGAAGGCGCGGAGATCGCCGGCCCGCGGGTAGGCCACCGCCGCGTCGCGGGCGCGGTGGAGTGTCCACTGGACGTCCGCGGCCGTCGTGGGCACCCCGTCGTGCCAGCGGACGTCGCGTCGGAGATGCAGACGCAGCGCCGTGCGCCCCTCGCGCCAGTCCCAGGCGGCAAGGCGGGGAACGGGCTGGAGCGCGCTGTCGAGCGCCGCGATCGTGAGGAACAGGACGTGGTTCTGCACCTGTTTGGCCAGCGGGTGCACCGCCACCAGGGGGTTGATGGACTGGAGATCCGCCCCGGAGGCCAGGAGCACGGTGGCGCGACCCGGGTCCCTGGCGGTGCAGGCACCTGTCAGGAGCGCCGCGACGGCCGCGCTTGACGCTACCCCCAGCCGGCACGCACGCTTCCCGGATATGTGGAATCGAGTCGTGGTCCGGCTCCTCTCCGGAATCGGTCTCGTCCTCGCGGTCGTGACCGTGGCGTTCGTGCTGCTCCAGCTGGCGCCGGGCGACCCGGCCCGGTTCTGGGTAGGGCCCGCCGCCACCCAGGACGACCTCGATGCGGCCCGCCGCGCGCTCGGCCTGGACCGCCCCCTCCTGGCCCGCTACCTCACGTGGCTCGCCGACTTCGTGCGGGGCGACTGGGGCACCAGCCTGGCCCGCCACCGGCCGGTCCGCGAGGTCCTTGGCGCGGCGCTTCCCGCCACGGTGATCCTCACGGGCGCGTCGCTGCTCGTCACCTACCTGGGGGGGATAATCGTCGGATTGCTGCAGGCGGTAAAGCGGGCGCGCCCGCTGGATACCGCGCTCACGGTCGCCACGACGGTCGTGTACGGGCTCCCCGCCTACTGGGTGGCGCTCCTCCTGGTGCTCGTTTTCGCGTACGGCGCGGCGCGCCTGGGCTGGCCGGCCTGGCTCCAGTTTCCCGCCATGGGGGTCCAGAGTCTCGACGTGGACTTCCTCTCGCCCGGCGCCCGCCTGCTGGACCGGCTCGAGCACCTGGTGCTGCCGCTCGCGACCCTGGGGGCCCTCGGCATTGCCGGCACGGCCCGATTCGTACGGGGCGCGGCCGTGGACGTGCTCGACCTCGACTTCGTGCGCGCGGCGCGCGCGCGGGGCATTGCCGGCCGGCGGGTCCTCCTGCGCCACGTGCTGCGGAATGCGCTCCTCCCGGTGATCACGCTGCTTGGCCTGGCCCTCCCGGCGCTGTTCTCCGGCACGGTGTTCGTGGAGGTGATCTTCGCGTGGCCGGGCATGGGTCGGGAGCTGGTGGCGGCGGTGGCCGCGCGGGACTACCCCGTGGTGCTCGCGGCCACGGCCGTGTTCGGCGCACTCGTGATCATCGGCAACCTGCTGGCGGATCTCCTCTACGCGGCGGCCGATCCCCGGCTGCGGGAGACGCAGCGGTGACGGCGCGTCTCCTGCGCGATCCACGCGTGGCCGCCGGCGTGGCGATCATCGGCGCCCTGGCGTTGCTGGCGTTCCTGGCGCCGTGGCTCGCGCCGTTCGATCCGCTCGATCAGGCCGAGCTGCTGCGGAGCCGCCTGCTGCCGCCCCTGGCCGCCGGGCCGGAAGGCGCGCCGCGGTGGCTCGGCACGGACCAGCTCGGTCGCGACGTGCTGAGCCGGCTGCTGCACGGCGCGCGCGTCTCGCTCGCCGTGGGCGCGCTCGCCGCACTGCTCTCCGCGGCCATCGGCACCGCCCTCGGCGCGCTCGCAGCCGCAGGCGGGCGCCGGCTCGACCGCGTGGTCATGGCGGCGACCGATGCGGCGCTCGCCCTGCCCCGCCTCGTGCTGCTGCTCGCGCTGGTCGCCCTGTTCCAGCCGAGCGCCGTGCTCATCGTGCTGGTACTGGGTGCCACGGGATGGATGCCGGTGGCGCGGCTGGCGCGGGCGGAAATGCAGGGCGTGATGGCCCGACCGTACGCGGCCGCGGCCCGGGCCGCGGGCGTGGGCCCGCTGCGCCTCCTGCTGCGGCACGTCCTACCCAACGCGCTCACGCCGGTGCTCGTGGCCACCGCGCTGGCCGTGGGGAACGCGATCACGCTGGAAGCGGGCCTCGCGTTTCTCGGGCTCGGGATTCCGGCGCCGGCGCCGTCGTGGGGCAACATGATCGCCACGGGCCGCGACGCGCTGGTGCAGGCGCCGTGGCTCGCGACGCTGCCGGGGCTCGCGGTGGCGGTCGCGGTGGTGGGGTGCAACCTGCTGGCGGATGGGTTGCGGGATCAGTTGGATCCACGGACGGCGCGGTAGGGGGGCGAGGGGGAGCAGTCAGGGCAGTGAGGGCAGTGAGGGCAGTGAGGACAGGGAGGGCAGGCCGCCAAGCCTACGAATGCTCAGGCGGGCGTTGGATCGGTTCGTGATCGAGGCTGGCAGACCCCACATTGGCGTACCCGATAGCGGAGGCCAGTGCCAGTGTGTAGTTTGATGTGTGGAGGTACACACATGGCGACCAACCTGGCCCTCGATCCTGCCCTGCTCGAGCGGGCGTTCGCGATCAGCGGAGAGAAGACCAAAAGGGCGGCGGTGACGCGCGCGCTGGAAGAGTTCATCGCGCGGCGCGAGCAGCGCCGGCTGGTGGACCTGTTCGGCAGCCTCGACTGGGACCCAGCGTATGATTACAAGGTTGAGCGGTCGCGGACGTGAATCTGTTCGTGGACACGAGCGTATGGTCGCTGGCGCTGCGGCGGGACGCGCCGAGCGGCACGCCGGCGGTGGCGGCGCTGGCGGGTGCGCTCGAGGTCGGCGGCGCAGTGTTCACCACCGGACTGGTGCTTCAGGAGTTGTTGCAGGGCTTCACGGGCCCCACCTCCCGACGCCGGATCCTCGAACGGTTCGCGGCCCTGCCCTCCGTCGTGCCGCACCGCGGCGATCATGTCGCGGCGGCCGACCTGCGGAACGCGTGTCGGCGGCGGGGTGTGCAGATCGGAACGATTGACGCCCTGTTGGCGCAGCTCTGCATTCATCACGGATTGGTGATGCTCACGACGGACCGGGACTTCCATCGGGTGGCGGAACTCAGCCGGCTGCGGCTATGGGGGCAATAGGCGCGTCGGGCGCTCGTCGCTGTGCTGGGGGCGCGGCCGAGGC
>Ga0214471_10000919_pt1 | contig 23860 bp, 21 predicted proteins | sample RVTome_5_FD_207665 | JGI IMG/M metagenome (GOLD analysis project Ga0214471, IMG submission 207665) | Soil microbial communities from uranium-contaminated site in the Upper Colorado River Basin, Wyoming, United States - RVT142D155 | ecosystem: Environmental > Terrestrial > Soil > Contaminated >... | reverse complement strand
TCACCCACAGGCCGCGGTTGAGCGAGTAGACGATCGGTATCAGAGACAGCAAGAGGAGCACGCGGGCTCCGGTGCGGCGCCATCCCCCTGCTGCGATTCGGGTGGCGTAGAAGGCCAGGGGGGCGAGGATGCCGACGGCGGCTCCCCACGCATTCGTGAAGGCGAACGGTGCCGCCGGACGGCTCACTGCGAAGCCGAGGAAGTCGTGAACCTGCACCACTTGGGCGTGCACTATCTCGCGGAGGAACTCGATCGATCGGAGGCCGGCAGGCAGGGCTCGCTCGACGGGTGTGGCGAAGTCGGTGATAGGCAGCACGATGCCCGCGAACCCTGCCAACACCACGAAGCCGAAGAACCAGAACACCGCGCGGGTGAGCCGTTCGATGTGTACCGCAGGCAGGTTGGTGACGTACACCAGCCAGATGCCGGCGGCGACGTAGAAGCCGGCTCGGACGCTGAACGAGCGCAGATCGTCGCGCACGGCGAGTTGGCTGGCCGAAACCAGCATCCAACCCACGAATAGTGCCCACACGCCGAACCCGGGCGGGATGGTGACGTGTCGCCTGCCCCAGAGCCAAGCCATTGCGGGCACGGAGAAGATCACCCACGAGAGGGGGGCGAGACCGAGGGCCCACAGCACGGGGTAGCCGTAGAGGATGGTGTACAGCGGCCAACCGGGCCGGAGAAACGAGCCCGACCTGCCGGCACCTCTGACAGCGACGCCCTGTCGAGCCAAGCGCGCCGTCATCGTGCGCTGCCGCGACGCAAGAGGAGGTAACGGTAGGCAACCAGCAGCGGCCAGGTCAGCACGGTGACGATCCGGCGGTCCCGAGCCGGGAGCGCGTCACGCCAGGCGTCGTCGAGCCGCACCTCGACCGTCCCCTGTGAGAAGCGCATCGGGTTGCCACCCACCGAATGGTGGGCGCCGAGGACCAGCCGTGATCCGTCGACGAACGCCAGGTCGGCGCCCGCCACGCCGCCGTAGGCCAGCAACGACAACGCTGTCGGCCCGGGGGCAGCCACGAAGTCCTCGTAACGCACGAAGCGACTTCGCATCCCGACGAGGCGGGCCAGGTCGATGACGGAGTTGGCGAAGAGGTACTGCATGGCGACGAACACTGGAGCATATCGGTCCATCTCCCCGCCGGAGCCTCCCTTGGACATCTCCTTCGTCCACGAATAGGCGACGGCTCTGCTGTCACGCACCAGGTGGACGATTCTCACGTCCAGCTCGGGCACGGTACACAGGAGGAATGCCGTGGAGAGGTTCTTGCTCGAGTCCACGATGAGGCGGGCCCCGGTGACCTGTAGCACGGCGCGGTACAGCCGGGCCAGCAAGGAGGCGTACTCGGCGCGGCGGCGCCCGTAGTCACCCCTCCACCCGGTCACCATGAACGGCACGTAGCGGGTCCGGTCCACGCTCCGTTGCAGGCCGAGCACGGTTGACGCATCGAGCGCATCCCACCCCCCGAAGGCGACCTCCCCGATCGGGCCCCACAACTCGCAGTCGCGGAACGCCCGCCCGCATCCGCACGAGGAGTTCTCGAGCAACCCGCGCTGCCATATCCGCACCACCTCACCGAGCGAGGCGCAGCCGGGGGCGCTGCCCAGCGTGCGATCGATGAGGGTGCTGCCGCTCCTTCCGATCCCCGAGATCAGTAGCACGGGGACGCGGTCGACCGGGCGACCCACGTCAGATCCCGCGACCCCGGGTGGCGACGTTGGCCGAAACCGACGGATGGGACTGGTGCTCCATGTGATCCTCCTTGGTGTTCGTCAGGTTGCCCGGCCGGCGTGGTCGGGAGCGCCCCAATATCCGTACCCGAGGCGAAGCGGCCAGGTGAGGATCGACACGAGCCGCCGGTCGCCGGCGGGCAGCTCCGTCCTCCAGGCGTCGTCACGACACAAGGCGGTGGTCCCTGAGCGCAGCTTCATCGGGTTGCCGCCGATGTTGTGGTTGGGGCTCAATTCGACCGCGGCCTGCTCGATGTGACCGAGATCGGCACCAGGCATGCCGACGAGGTCGAGCACCCGCGACACCTGGGTGCGCGGTTCGGCGACGAACGACTCATACCTCATCCGCAGCCGCGGCGTCCGGGAGAGCGCGAGGGCTTCGAGCATCGTGTTCTGCATGAGGTAGTAGAGCGAGCTGCGCACCGGCGAGTACCGGGCCATCATCCCGCCGGGACCGGCCTCGGGTCGCTCCAACTCCTTGGTCCACGAGTACGCCACGCCTCGGGGGTCGCGCACCAGGTGGACGACTCGGACGTCGACACCGGGGACGTGGCGCAGCAGGTAGGCGGTCGAGACGTGTTTGGACGAATCGACGAGCACCGAGGCGCCGGACACCTCGGCCGCCGCCGCGTACACCTTGCCCAGCACCTCGGCGTAGGCCGCCACCTTGGAGGGGAAGCCGGGCCCGAGTCGGGGAGCGGCCAGCAACGGGACAAACCGGGTGCGGTCGACCGCCGCCTTCATCGCCTCGACCGCGGGGACGTCGATCGCCCGCCAGCCCCCGAACGCCTTGGTGCCGACCGATTCCCAGAAAGAGCAGGCATGGAACGGCCGGCCGCACCCGCAGGTCTCGTCGGCGACGACGCCTCGCTGCCACAGGTGGACGACCTCGCCGAGCGACTGGATGCCGGGGAGGGTGCCGAGCACCCGATCGAGCAGGGTCGATCCGCTGCGCCCGATGCCGGCGATGAACAGGACGACGGGCCGGTGTGCGTCCATCACAGGCCCTTCCGTGCCAACAGGGCGTCCACCAAATCGGTGAACTTGGCCACTGCAGCGGCCGTGCCGCCGTCCGCCGTCGACACCCGCAGCGCGCCGTCATCGGCCACCGCGGCGTCGAGTCTTCGTTCCAGCTCGACTGCGTCCTGCGCCAACACGATCTGGCCCTTCTCCTCCATCCAGGCGGCGAACTTCTGCTGGTGGCCGTCGACGTGCTCGCCGAGGCCGGGGTCGCGGGGCACCACGATGGGAACCCGCCCGCACTGGCGGGCCAGCATGATCGTCGCCGGCCCTCCGTGGCAGACGACGGCGGCCGCTCGACGCATGGCGTCCGCCATCGTCGGGTACGGGAGGAAGGCGGTGCCTCGAGCCCGTTGCGGCGACGACGACGTGCCCGTCTGCACGAGGCACGCCACCCCGGTGCGTGCCGTCCAGTCGTCGGCCCAGCGCACCAGCCGATCGAACGGGTGGTGGTCGGTGCCCACGGTAACGAAAACGAAGGTCCCGTCGGGAACGATGCCCTCGGAGGGGTCGGGGGACATCTCGCTCACAGCAGTGCCCCGATGAGCTGAGCGTCGCGATAGAGCCCCACCTGCTCGGGCCACTGCACGAGGAACAGGTCCGACAATGGTCGGCACAGCCGCCCGGTGAGGGTGCGGGTCGAGATGCGGTCGTACACCTCCACGTAGCAGGTCGCGACACGCGACAGCTTGGCCAACACGAAGAACGGGAAGGCGATGGCGGCTCCGGTCGACAGGACCATGTCCGGCCGGTAGCGGCGCATCACCTTCCACGCCAGCCACAGGTTGCGTATCAGGTTGGGGACGTTGCGGGTCGTGGGCCGGTAGCACCACACGGTCGATTCGGCCTCGAGCAGCGAGACGGCGTCGGGGGTGTCGAACGTCACCCACAGACGGTTCACCCCGGTCCACCACGGCTCGAGGGTCATCGCCTGGGCGAGGTGCCCACCCGAGGAGCATGCGATGAGCACTCGCCGGCCGGCGTCGGCCGGCCGCGGTACGAGCGTGTCGAGCGCCGCGAAGCGGCCGCGGCGCGTTCCAGTTGTTGCGGACGCCAAAGCCCTACCCCCCTGTCTGACATCCCTACCGTTCCGTATACTACCCCGCGCACCCTCCCACCGATCAAGGGGTTTTGGTGACGACCACCACGGGCCGGGGTCGATACGACGTCGACGCGCCGCAGCCGCTCCAACTCAAGGATTATCTCGACGTGCTGCGCCGGCGCGTGTGGATGGTCGTCATCGCCGCGGTGGTGGGTGGTGGCCTGGCGACCTGGTACGCCACCAGCCAGGCCGACGAGTACGTCTCCACCGCATCGGTGCTGATCAACCCGATCGAGGTCGACCTCTCGGCGACCAACCTGCGATCCGACCAACTCGTCAACATGTTCACCCAGCGCGAGGTTGTCCGCTCGGCGTCGCTCGCCGCCGAGGTCTCGGCCCGCGTCGAGGGGAATCCGGCCGTCGAGTTGCTCCAACAGAACCTCACGCTGGTGGTTGTCGAGGACACCCAGGTGCTGCGGATCTCCTACGCCGCCGGCTCGGCGGCGCGAGCCCAGGTGATTGCCCAGGCGTTCGCCGACGTCTACCTGGAGCGCAGGGACGCCCAGGCGACAACCGAGGTGGAGCGGCGCAGCGGTGACCTGGAGCTCCAACTCGAGGATGTGAGAACCGCGCTCCAGGACGCGTCGATCCGGCTTGCGGCAGAGGAGGAGGGCTCGATCGCCTACAACATCGCCTTGAACGACGTGAACCTGCTCACGAGCCAGGCGGCTCAGATCAACACCGCACTCACCGACATTCGCCGCCTCGCCGTGGACGGGGGGTCGGTCATCAGCCCGGCGTTCCTGCCCAAGGGCCCCGTCAACCTCGCAGCCTGGCTCCTCGGGGCCGCCGGGGTGTTCGCAGGTGCAGTCGTCGGCATCCCGCTGGCGTTCGCCCGCGACAGCCTCGACGACCGCATCCGCTCGGACGCCGACCTGGAGCGCGCCATCGGGCGCCCCGTGCTCGGCTCGGTGCCCGGCTTCGGGGTGTGGCTCAACACCGAGGCCGAGGAGAGGGCACCCACCATCCTGCAGTTGCCGGACAGCCCGGCGTCGGAGGCCTTCCGCCGGCTGCGGTCGACGCTGCTGGCCGTGGCTCGCGACGAGGCGGTGTCCTCGATCCTGGTCACCAGCGCCGTGGACGGCGAAGGTGCACCCAACGTAGCCGTCAACCTGGCGATCGCCTTCGCCCAGGCCGGCACCGACACCCTGCTGATCTCTGCCAACTTCCGCGACTCGCGGGTCGACGACCTGCTGGGAGTGGGAGCCGCCCGCGGCCTCGGGGAGGTCCTGCTCGGGAAGGCCAAGGCGCCGGATGTCGCCCGTTACGTCCCCGGGGTGCCCGACACGCTGCGGGTGATCGCCTCCGGAGCCGACCTGGAGAACCCCGCAGACGCCCTCGACTCGCCGGTCGTCGAGAAGGTCGTCGGTGGCTTCGACGTTCCCTTCGAGATGCTCATCGTGGAGGCGCCGCCGGTCACCGTCGCCGCCGACGCCCTGAGCCTCGCTCAGCTCACCGGAGGTGTGGTCCTGTGCGTCCGCTCCTGGTCGAGCTACCTGTCCACGGTCGATGACGCCATGAACCAGTTGACCCACGTGAGAGCCAACGTCCTCGGCATCATGATGACGTAGATGCCGGGTGTCGAGCACGCAGGGCGAGCGCTCCAATGACCTGCAGGGCGTACTCGACCCCCAGCAGTAGCCAGTAACGAGTAGCGAGTAGCGAGTATTCGACCCCCTAGCGAAGACATCCGCTGGCTGGTAGGTCGACGGTATGCACGACTTCACACGTCTTCGTGCTTGGCAACGCGCCCGCCAACTCGCGGTTGCTGTCTACCGCGTTTCGGACCTGTGGCCTGACAGCGAACGGTTCGGACTCGTGGGCCAAGCGCGTCGCGCAGCGGTCTCCGTACCCAGCAATATCGCCGAGGGCGCGGGCCGCGGCTCGGAGCGAGAGTTCGGTCGATTCGTACGCATCTCGATGGGGTCGCTCTGTGAGCTCGAGACGCTTCTCCTCCTCGCCGAGGATCTCGATTACCCCGGCGCCACAGCCGCGCGTGAGGTGATCTCGGAATGCATCGAAGTGCGGCGGATGCTGTACCAGTTGGCGGGACGTCCGCCTGTGCCAGCCCGGGATGCGAAGGAGCGACCCGCCGACTGTTGACAGCTACTCGCTGCTGGCTACTCGCTGCTGGCTACTCGCTGCTGGCTGCTCGCTGCTGGCTGCTCGCTGCTCGCTGCTCGCTACTCGCTACTCGCTACTCGCTAGTCAGAACGGCCACACGATCGGGACTGCTATCAGGATCGTGATCACCACGACTGCCGTGAGCGGGGCGCCGAGGCGCGTGTAGTCGAGGTAGCGGTAGCCGCCCGGCCCGTACACCATGGTGTTCGTCTGGTACCCGACGGGGGTGAGGAACGAAGCCGACGCAGACACCGCCACCGCCACCGCCATCCCCCTCGGCTCGATGCCGAGATTGGCCGCGGTGGCCATCGCGATCGGGAACACGAGCAGAGCCGCGGCCGTGTTCGACACCATCTCGGTGAGGATCAGAGTGGCGAGGACCACTCCGAGCAGCGCTCCAGTGTTGCCCAGACCTCCGAAGGTGTCGACGAGACCGTTGGCCACCGTCTGTGCCAGGCCGGAGCTGGTCATCGCCGCCGCCAACCCGAAGCCGCCGGCCATCGTGATCACGACGTCGATGTCCACGGCGTTTTTTGCCTGGCCCGGCGTCAACGCGCCCACGACGACGAGCAGGATCGCCGCCGCCAGCATCACTTGGAGGACGTCGACGAGCCCGGTGGCGGCCAGGAGCACCGCCCCGAGCGTGATCACGGCCACCCGGATGCCACCAGTGCGACGTGCGATCGGAGCCCCGCCGAGGGGAGAGATGAGGAGGAAGTCCGACCGATCCCGCCACCGGTCACGGAACCCGGGGTCCGCCACCAGAACGAGCGTGTCGCCGACGCGGAGCGGAACGTCTCCGAGCTTGGCCGCGACCCGTTGGCCCGCGCGGTGGATGGCGACAACCGCTGCCTGGTAGCGCCCGCGGAACGCCGCCTGCTTGAGCGTGCGCCCGAGGAGCGGCGAGGCGGCTCCTACCACCGCCTCGTAGAAGTTGAGCACGGTGGTGTCGAAGCCGTCGAACTGCTCGTGCTCGCCGGATTTGAGCCCGGGCAACGTGATCAGGTCCCGCACGGTGTCGACCCGGCCTGCGAAGCGGAGCCTGTCGTCGCCCTTCACGACCGTTGAGGGAGGCACCGGAGCGATGAGTTGGCCGCCGCGCACGATGGCGAACAGGAACACCCCGGCCAGGTGGCGCAGCCCGCCGGTTTCGACCGTGAGGCCGTCGAGCGCGCCCTGGGGCTCGACCACCATGTCGATCACGAACTCCCGGCCGGCTTGTCCGAGATCCTCGCTGGTCGACTTGCGGTCGGGTAGGAGGCGTGGCGCCAGCAGCGCGACCATGGCGACACCGACGATGGCGACGGGCAGACCAACCCATGTGATCTCGAAGAAGGCCAGTGGATCCTGTCCGTCCTGCTCGAGCAGGCCGGACACCACCAGGTTCGTCGAGGTTCCGATGAGCGTGACCGTCCCGCCCAGGATCGTGGCAAACGACAGCGGCATGAGCAGGCGTGACGGTGCCTTCCCCCAGCGCGACGACCATGCGGTGATCTGAGGAACCAGCATCGCCACGATCGGGGTGTTGTTCAGGAGGCTGGAGGCGGCGGCCACGGGTGGCAGCAGCCGCGCCAGCCCGCTGCCGACAGATCGTCCCCTCCCCAATGCCTTGTCGACCAGGGGCTCGAGGACGCCCGTGCGGGATACGGCTTCGGCGACGACGTAGAGCAGGGCAACCGTGATCGGTGCCGGGTTGGAGAAACCGGCGAACGCCTGCTCGGTGTCGATCACGCCGGCGAGCAGCAGGGCGCCGGTACCTCCCAGCATGGCCGCCGCCGGAGCGGCGACGTCGCGCACCATGAGGATGACGGCAACGATGAGGACAAGGACGGTGATCCAGGCGTCGGTGGTCACGGGCTCCCTCGGGGCGATGCTGGCGGTCCGGGCGGGCGCCATTCTTCCAGGTGTCGACCAGGTCCTCGACTCTTCGGGGTGGTGACCAGATCCTCGTCATCTCGGCCCGATCACTTGGCAGTATCACGCTACCGCGCGTAGTGTCTGGTTACGCATACGCGACATCTGATGGTCCTTGCCTTGGACGCATCGGGTTGCGTAGACTCACACAAGGCGTGTGGGACGGACGGGGATTCCCCCTGGTGTCCCGGGCGCAATGGGCTTGAACGGAACAGGGGGAAGAGCTAGTGGGGGCAGACATGGGGGGCTTGGCGTACCCGTATGGGGACACGCCGGCAGACGAAATCCCGGATTTTGTTCCGGATCTCACGGTGGTGTCTGGTGGGCTCACCGATCGAGCTGTGAGCAGGGCTGGCGGCGCCGTCGACGACCTGGTCATCGACCTTCGCACCGGTGATCCCGTGCTGGAGTTGGCGCCGTCGCTGCCGCTGGCGGCACCCGGGCGCCTCGCCCGCGCCGCGGCCTGGAAACACGGCGTCAAGCGGATCGTGGATGTGACGATCGCCGTCGCCGCGCTCGTCGTCCTGGCTCCGTTGTTCGCGGCGGCCGCCGTCGCAGTGAAGCTGACGTCACCAGGCCCGGTGTTCTACTCGCAGCCGAGGGTGGGACGCAACGGCGAGATCTTCGCTTTTCGTAAGTTCCGCTCGATGTACGTGGGGGCCGACGAGCACAAGGACAACCTGCGCGATCTGAACGAGGCGCAGGGCCCCATCTTCAAGATGAAGCGGGACCCGAGGGTGACCAGGGTCGGTAGGTTGCTGCGCCGGCTGTCGCTCGACGAGTTGCCCCAGCTCGCACATGTTCTCAGCGGCAAGATGAGCCTGGTGGGGCCGCGTCCGCACCTGCCCGAGGAAGTAGCCGAGTATGGGCCACTGGACTACCGGAGGCTGTCGGTGAAGCCGGGCATCACCTGCATCTGGCAGGTGAGCGGTCGTTCCGAGCTCGACTTCGACACCTGGGTGGCGCTCGACCTCGAGTACATCGACCGGTGGAGCCTGTGGCTCGATCTCAAGCTCATCGGCAAGACGATCCCGGCGGTCCTGTCGGGTCGCGGCGCCTACTAGGCGGGCTTGGCAGGCAGCCCCGCCACCCAACGGCATCGTGGAGCGTCGGGCTCGTCGTTTCGACGATGACGTAACGCCATGTCGGTCGACGGGTTGCCGTGCGCTCGCAAACGGCGGTCTCGCGTCGTGGCACCAAGGCTCAGTCCACGGGTCCAGGTCCAAGCCGTGGATTGAGGCTGAGTCCTGATGACACTCAACTGCTGACCTTGCGGCCGATCCCTTCGTAGATCAGTCCGGCGTCGCGGACCCGTGCGGGGTCGAGGGCGTTGCGGCCGTCGATGAACAGCGTCCCCGTCATCGCCGCCGCCACCGCCTTCAGGTCCAGCCTGGTGTACTCCGGCCACTCGGTGACGAGGACGACGGCGTCGGCCCGGTCGACCGCGGCGTACACGTCGCCGACGATGCGCAGTCTCTGTGATTGGGCGAGATCGACGACCACGGGGTCGTGTGCGGTGACCACCGCGCCGAGCAGTTGCAGCTTGGACGTGATCTCCACGGCGGGCGAGTCCCTGGTGTCGTCGGTCCCCGGCTTGAACGCCAACCCGAGGAGCGCGATCCGCTTGCCGCGGAGCGCGCCGAGATGGGCCTGCAGCTTGCGGACGACCTCGAGGCGCTGGTAGTCGTTCACAGAGCCGATCGCCTGGAGAAGGGTCGGCTCGAATCCGTGCTCGCGTGCGGTGTTCGCCAACGCCGTGAGGTCCTTGCCGAAGCACGACCCGCCCCACCCGAGGCCCGCCCTGAGGAAGAGCGGGGAGATGCGGTGGTCCATGCCCATCGCTTCGGCCACCTGGGTGACGTCTGCACCGACGCGGTCGCAGATCTGCGCCAACTCGTTCACGAAGCTGATCTTCATCGCCAGGAAGCTGTTCGAGGCGTACTTGATCAACTCGGCGGTCCCCAGCCCTGCCGTGACGAGGCGGGGGACCCCACGCCCGTGGGCCGTGCCCACCGTGGCCGGGACCTGGCAGTCGAGGATCGGGCGGTAGATCTCGGTCACGATCTCGAGCGCGGCGGGCTCGTCGCTGCCGATCACCACCCGGTCCGGGAACAAGAAGTCGTCGATGGCGGTGCCCACTCTGAGGAACTCGGGGTTGGCGACGATCGACACCTGCACCCCGTCGATGCGCCGGGCGGCGATGCCGTCCTCGATGAGCGAACGGAGCCAGAGGTTGGTGCCGACGGGAACGGTGCTCTTCGTCACGACCACGATCGGGCGTGTGACCGACGCCCCGATGGTGCGCGCCACGCCCTCCATCGCGTTGAGGTCGGGGGCGCCGTCGCGGGCCGCCGGCGTGCCGACACACAGGAACAGCACGTCGCACGTGTCGCAGGCCTTGGCGAGGTCGTCGGTGAAGGTCAATTGCCCCGAGGCCACCTGGTCGGCCAGCAGCTCGGGCAGGCCGGACTCGTGGAACGGGAGCAGCCCGTCGCGCAGCAGCTTCAACTTCGACCGGTCCGACTCGACGCCGACCACGTGGTAGCCCAACGCGGCGAAGGCGGCGGCGACGACGGTGCCCACGTACCCGCTGCCGACGACACCGATGCGCGGAGAGGGAGAGGTCACAGGTACTACTCCTGGTTCGACTGCTGCCGGGCCGCGGCCGGCTCCGGCGTGCGCAAGTCTACGCCGGAGCCTGCCGGACTCCTCCCAACGCGTCGGCCGGCGATCTTCGGCCCGTGGGCGCGAGGATGTACGGCAGGCGGCCAGGCGTAGCATGCCGGCCTCGACGCGGACTGCGGGTTTCCGAGTCGACGTCAGGAGGAGCGATGATCACCAAGGCAGTTGTCACCGGCGGCGCGGGCTTCATCGGCGCCAACCTGGTCGATCGGCTCGTGGACGACGGCACCGAGGTGCTGGTCGTCGACGACCTGAGCACCGGTCGGCTCGAGCGGCTCGCCGAGGCGCGGCGGTCGGGTCGTCTCACGCTGCACCAGCTCGACGTGCGCGCCCCCGAGCTCGGCGACGTGCTCTCTCGATTCGAGCCGGAGGTCGTGTTCCACCAGGCCGCCCAGATCTCCGTGCGCAACTCGGTGGAGGACCCGGTCAACGACGCCTCGATCAACGTCGTCGGCACCGTCAGCGTGCTGCTCGCCTCGGCAGAAGCGGGTGCCGCCAGAGTGGTGTTCGCGTCGTCGGGTGGAGCGACATTCGGAGACGTCGACGTGTTCCCCACGCCGGAGACGTCGCCCCGCCGCCCGGAGTCGCCGTACGGTGTGTCGAAGAAAGTGGTCGACGACTACCTGCGATACTTTCACGACTCGCACGGCCTCGACTTCGTTTCGCTCGGCTACGCCAACGTATACGGCCCGCGCCAGGACCCGCACGGCGAGGCCGGAGTGATCGCCATCTTCACCCAACGGATGCTGCGCGGCGAGCCTTGCACGATCTACGGCGACGGCTCGCAGCGCCGCGACTACGTGTATGTCGAGGACGTGACCGATGCCTGCGTGCGGGCCGCCGAGCGCGGTGGCGGTGTCTACCTCAACGTGGGGACCGGCCGGGAGACGTCTGTGAACGAGCTGTTCGGGATGCTCAAGCGGCTCACCGGTGCCCGACTCGACGCCTCCTATGCCGACCCCAAGGCGGGCGACATCGCCCGCTCGTGCCTCGACCCGTCCGCCGCGAAGGCTCGCCTCGGCTGGGAGCCATGGACGACGATCGAGGACGGCCTCGCCCGAACCGTGGCCTGGTTCAAGGCCAACCCGGGATGGTGAGGGTGGCCACGGCTCAGATTCCAGATGCCAGCCTTCAGATGCCAGATCTGATGTCTGGTGTCTGACATCTGACATCTCATGTCTGACTACTGACTACTCCAGGTCGTCGACCGTGGCGGGCCAGTCGTCCTTCAGCAGGCGGCTGAGAGAACGGTCGGCGAGGATCCTGCCCCCGGTCTGACAGCGCGGGCAGTAGTTCGTGTCACGGCTGGCGTAGACGATGCGTTGGATCGCCGTACCGCACACCGGGCAAGGCTGACCGAACTTGCCGTGAACCGCCATCGCAGGGTGAAAGGCGGTGACCTTCTCCGGGAAGCGGTCGCCGGTGTCCTGCCGCCTCAGCTCGATCCAATCCACCAGCACCTCCTGACTCGCTTCGTGGAGCCGCGCCATCTCGGCGTCGTCGAGGTTCACGTTCATCTGGAGCGGTGACAGGCGGGCCCGGTGGAGGATCTCGTCGGCGAACGCTCCGCCGATCCCTGACAGGAACCTGGCGTCGGTCAGCGCCCGCTTCAGGGTGTGGCGTTCCGCCGTCAGGCCGGCGCGGAACGCCTCGAGCGAGGACCCGATCACCTCGATCCCCCCGGGATCGAGGGCCTGCAGCGATTCCTCGGTCGCAACGTAGTGGAGCGACGCCCGGCGTTTGGTGCCCGCCTCGGTCAGCATGAGCGTGCCCTCGTCGAAATCGAATGCCGCTTGGCCGTACTTCCTCGGGATCGCCTTGCCGGCCGGCTCCCAGTGGAGGCGTCCGGCAACCATGAGATGGATCACGAGGGCTCGACCGCCGTCGAGTCGGATCACGATGCGCTTTCCGATGCGGTCGAGGCCGGTGACGGTGCGACCTGCAGCGTCGTCGAGCGGGGGGTCGTACGTCTTCAGCAACGAGAACGAGCCAATCCGCACTCCTTGCAGCCGCGCGCCGCGGATGCGCGGCTCGAGCGCATGCAGGTAGGCGGCGATCTCCGGCAGTTCCGGCATCAGCGGAACAGGTCCTCGGCCGCCGGACGCACCAGGTCTGTGGCGCGGCCTTCGCCCTCGGGCCAGGTGAGCCCGCGCACCACGGCCACCGGCACGCCCGAGGCCTTGCCCATGGCGAGGTCGGCGGCCGCTGCGATCTCGTCGACGACGGCGATCTCGGTCACCTCGAGCGGTCGTCCGTACATGTCGGTGGTGCCCCGCAGGTCGATGAGAGCCGGCATACCCGACACCCCGATGGCGACGTCTGCCAGGCCCCGCCGCCACGGGCGCCCGAAGGTGTCGGTCACGACCACCGCCAGCCGCAGCCCCGTGGCCAGCTCCAGCCGGGTGCGCAGCAGGTGAGCGGACCGGTCGGGTCGTTCCGGCAGGAGCACAGCGGCGTCGCCCGCCACGTTGGAGCGGTCGACGCCGGCATTGGCGCAGATGAACCCGTGGCGCGTCTGGGCGATGACGAGGTCGCCGCGGCGCCGCACGATGGCGGCCGCCTCGTCCTCCACCAGCCGGCGGTAGCCGGCCTCGTCCTGCACGGGAACGAGACGCCCCTCCGCCTTCGAGACGATCTTGTGGGTCACCACCACGATATCGCGGTCGAGCAGCGTCAGGCCGTTGCGGTCGAGGGCGTCGAGCACCAGCGCGGCGACGTCAACGCCGGGCATCACCTCGCCGATGCCGGAGACGGGGATGAGCTCGATGGTCCCGGCGGGTGTCGAAGGAGGGGTCTCGCCGGTTCGAGTACGCGGCAGTTCCCGCTCTGCAGGAGCGCGTTGCGACGACTGGCGATCCGACCATGGTGCTCTTTCGACACCCTCCCCGGGGATCACGATTCCGTCCTCTCGCCGCGCCCCGCCGGCGGCCTGCTCGCACGAGGGCCGGTCATGGTACCGGTCGAGGCGGCGCCTCGGCTGCGAGCCATCGGACGAACGCGTCGCCGAAGCGTCTCCCGGAGGGCTCGTCCGTCATATGGGTATCCATCGCCACCACCCGCAGCTTCCCTCCGCTGAGATCGCCGACGTCGGCGGCATCGCCCTCGTCGACCACCAGATGGGTGAGCAGTCCTTCATAGGCGGCGGCGACCCCTGCGTTGCCGGGAGGCAGTCCGAGCGACGCCATCACGGTGTGGGCCGGGCCCTTGAGGGCGGTGCCGCCGAAGAGCGGGCTCACCGCGACGACCGTCGACGCCCCCGCAACCGCCCGGCGGATGCCGGGGACCGCCAGGATCGGCCAGATCGACAGCGGGGGATTGGAGGGCGCGATCACCACCACGTCTGCGGCGGCGATGGCGTCGAGCACCCCGGGGGCGGGTGCGGCGTCGATCGCTCCCCGGTACTCCACCTCGGCCACCTCGACGGCGTGACGGCGGTGCACGAAGTAGTCCTGGAAGTCGAGCCAATCCCCTGACACGGTGCGCACCTTGGTGCGCACCGTGTCGTCCGTCGCCGGCAGCACCGTGGCGCCCACCCCGAGGGCGCGGGCAGCAGCGGCGACGACGACGGACAAGGGGTCTCCTCGTGCCAGCCTGCCGGTGCGGGCGAGGCAAAAACCCAGGTCGCGGTCGCCGAGTCGGAACGTCGTGTCCACCCCCAGCGCCGCCAGCTCTCCCATGACGTGCCAGGTGTCGGCGCGGCGACCCCACCCCTCGGGCCCCTCGATGCCGGCCAGTGTGTAGACGACCGTGTCGAGGTCCGCCGAGACTTGGACGCCGTAGACCTCTTCGTCGTCGCCGACGTTGACGACGACCGTCACATCGGAGGGATCGAGGGCGGTGCAAAGGGCCAGGCTGAGGCGCGCTCCGCCGACGCCGCCCGCCAGGACGACGGCACAAAGATTGCCTTGCGCGCGAGACCCCTCCAGAATGCGCCTCGATATGTCATCAAGAGCGGAGGACGCTCCGCCCGCCGTCGTCGTGACGGCGATCATCGTCATCGATTCCGATGGTGTGGCCGATACGCTCGCCGCCGCCAGGCGGCAAGTCTACGGGTCCGCACGCGTCGTGCTCGTCGGCGGTGACGCCGGGGTGCGCCGCGTCGCCGACACCGAGTCTGTGGCGTGGGCGCCGTCGATCGCCGGGCTCCTCGGCTCCATCCCCCCAGCCGTCACTCACCTGTGGGTGCTGCGGACCGGTGCCATCCCGCGTCCCGACGCCTTGGGGGCCCTCGTGCTGGAGGCGGACCGTAACGAAGCCGCAATCGCCGGCTCCAAGCTGCTGCGAGCAGACGACCCGGAACGCCTCATCAGCATCGGCATGGCCACCGACGTGTTCGACTTTCCCTACTTCGGGATCGACGCAGACGAGATCGATGCCGGCCAGTACGACGTGGTGCGCGACGTCGCCGCAGTGCCTGGCGCCTCGATCCTGATGCGTCGTGACCTGGCGAAAGGTGTGCACGGGATCGACCCGCTCCTCGCGCCCATCCCCGCCGCCGTCGACCTCTGCCAGCGTGCGCGGCTTCGGGGAGCCCGTGTCATCGTCGTGCCGTCGTCCGAGGTGATGATCGACGTCGAGCGCACCCGGGCTCGACCCTGGCGCGAGGAGGCCGGCCGGATCCGCGCCATGCTCAAGGTCTACAGCCTCCTCACGCTCGTGTGGGCGCTTCCGCTGACTCTCCTCATCGGCCTCATCGAAGCCCTCGTCGTGCCCTTCCTCGGCAGATGGACCCTGTTCGCCTTCCTGCGGGGGTGGGCGTGGAACGTGGGTCACCTGCCGTCGACGCTCGCCGCCAGGCGCCAGGCGCGGCGGGGCAGGGTGGTCGACGACGCCGAGTTGTTCCGCTTCCAGCTGCGCGGGTCCGCCCGGCTCAAGATCCTGGGGAGCGACATCGCGAGCGCGTTGCGCAGCCGCCTGGGGATCGAGGAAGGCATCGGGTTGTCCGAGCTGAGCCGCGATCTGCGCCAGCCTGCGTTCGTGGTGGCGATCCTGGCGGTGGCTTTCGCCCTGTTCGCCACCCGCCAGATCTGGGGGTCGGGGCTCCCCCTGTCCGGATACAGCCTGGGGTTGCCGACATCCGGCCGCGCCACCGTCGAGGCCTACGCCGGGGGGTGGAATCCCGCCGGTCTCGGGAGCACCGAGCCGCTGCGCCCGTTCCTCGGGCTGGCGGGCCTGCTCCAGGTCGTGCTGCTCGACAGGCCGGCCGCCACCATGAGCCTCCTTGTCGTCGGTGCCGCCGTATCGGCTTTGTGGGGCACGACACGGTTGCTGCGCTCCGTCGGGGTGGAAACGGTCGCCGCCCTGTTCGGTGCCGGCGTCCTGTTGGCCGGCCCCGCCGCCAGGGCGATGACCGGCGACACGGGGCTCACCACCTGGATCGCCCTGGGCGTGCTGCCTTGGGCGGTGCGCCTCCTGCTGGCGCGCCGGCCCTCGGGGCTCGGGCCCACCGTGGGACGGTTCGCCGCCGCAGGGTGGGTCACCGGTGTGCTGGCCGCGGTCGCTCCGCTGGCCGCGCTCATCCCGCTCGGTGCGGTGGTGTTGTGGGCGCTGCTCCAACCGACCCAGCGGTCGTCGTGGCGAGCGATCCTGTTGGGTGCGGGAGGGCTGGTGCTGGCGGTGCCCTTGCTGCTGCCGTGGATCGCGGCCGCCGATCTGGCACGTTTCGTTTCGATCGGCAACGCCTACTGGGAGCCGGGGTGGCTGCTGATCATGGGATCGGCGGCTGCGTTGGCCGCGGTGGTGGTCGCCGGCCCGGAGCGACTCGCCGTCGTCGGCATCTGGGGCACCGTGCTCGGGGCGCTGGGAGCGCTGGTGGCGCGCACCGGCGACTTCGGGGCAGGGCGCGAGGTGGAACATGCCGGCCTGGCAGCCGCGTCGCTCGGCAGCGCCATCCTGGTGGCGGCGGCACTGGACACGTTGCGCCGCGTCGACGTCGTCCACGGGTGGCGCCGCCTCCTTCTCGGCGTCGGCGCGCTGGCGGCGTTGCTCGTGGTCTCGAGCACGTTCATCGCCGCCATACCGGGCCGGATCGGCCTCCCCGGCGACAAGCTGGGGGATCGTCTCGCCTTCACCGAGGCGGCCCTCGGCGATCCGGCCTCGTCGCGCATCCTCGTGATCGGCCCAGGGGATGCGTTACCCGGCGACTCCCGCAGTCTGCGCGGCGCCTCGTACCGGTTGGTTTCTGCGCCTCTGCCGACCCTGGACGAGGCCTGGCTCGCAGACCCCACCGAGGCCGATGCCGCCCTGGCGGCCGTGATGCGAACGCTGATCAACGGCGAGACGTCGCGTGCCGGCGAGGCGTTGGCGCCCTTCGGCGTGCGCTGGGTGATATCGCTGGCGGAATCCCCGCTCGAGGACGTGTTCGCAGGCCAACTCGACCTCGTTCCCCTCGGGACCTCGGATGGCATCGCCCTCACGGTCGACGGTGAGCAGCCGGTGCGTGCGATCGGCGACGACGGGACCCCCTGGTCGCGGACGCCCACGGGGTACGCCGGTCCGCCCGGCGACGGCCGGGTCTTCGTCGCAGAATCGGCCAACCTGCGATGGTCGCCGGAGTGGTCGCAGCAGGAATGGGGCAACGCCCTCTCGGCTGGGGACGGGGCGGTGACCTTCCGGGCGATCCCGGCGCGCCGCACCCAGGCCGTGGCGGCGTTCGGGTTGCTCATCTTCCTGCTCGTGGCATCGTGGTGGGGAAGGAGACTGCAGTGACCAATCGTCCTGGGCCGTGCCCGGCAGGGCGGTACTCGTGAAGCGGATCCTGGGGCTGGCGCTGGTGGCGGTGGCCGTGGTTGGCGCCGCCGTCATGCCGCGTCCGGCGGCGCCTGCCGGACCCGACTTCACCGGGGCAGCTCCCCAGCCGTCGCTGGTAGGTGAGCGCGGCTCGGTGTGGTATTGCACGTGGGCCGATTCGGGTGATCTGCACGATTCCGACTATGCCCTCGTGTCGCTGCCGAACACTGCGGGAACGCTCACCCTGCCGAGCGCGATCCCGTCCGAGGAGCCACATTCGACCGCCTTCACGATCAGCGGCCCCGGTTCCACGGTGTTCGAGATCGAGACCATCGTGCGCTCAGGCGCCGCTCCCGGGCTGGCGGAGTTCGACGACGGTCCAGCGGCGGTCGCGGCGATGGTCACGTCCGACACGTCGCTGGCGGGCGACCGCTGCACGGTGGCGCTCAACAAGGTGTGGTACCTGCCGGGCGGGACCACACGAGAGGGTCGCACCCTGACCCTGCGGCTCTTCAACCCGTTCCCGGAGCTGGCGAAGGCGAGCGTCGAGGGCCGCAGCGAGTTCGGGGCCGTGGTGTTGCCCGAGGTCTCGTCGGTCGACGTCGCCGGCAGGAGCTGGGTGGACGTCATCATGAACACCTCCAATCCGTTCCTCGACGACCTGGTGCTGATCGTCACGACCAACGAGGGCAACGTCCTGCCCAGCGTGCTGCTGGCAGCCGATGGCGGCGACGAGGCAACGTGGCCCGGCAGCGGGTTGTCGACCTCGTGGGACTTTCCGGTGGTGGCCATCGGACGCCTGAGACCCGAGCTGGTCGTGACGAATCCGGGGACGGCGCCCGTCACGGTCGACCTCGACGTCTTCAGCACGAGCGCCGCCACCCCGGCAGCCGTGAGCGTCGAGGTGGCCGCCGACACTCCGACGCGGATCGCGCTCGACGACCTCGCCGACGGCGCCTTCGGCATCCATCTCGCGGCGTCGGCGCCGGTGGCCGCGGTGATTGTCGCCGCCGACCCGCCGCCGGTCGAGCCAGAAGAGGATCCCACCCGGCCCGACCGGCCACAGGACGAACCTGCACCGGCACGTATAGCCGGCACGATCGGTGCCCGTGAGCCGTCCACGCGGTGGCTGCTTCCGGGTGCCGGAACGGCCGAAGACGCCACGACCGTCATCTCGCTGCTCAACACGAACCCGGACGTGGTCACGGTCACGCTGCAGGCGCTTGGGTCCCAGCAGGTCGGTCCGGAGAAGGTCCAGGTCGAGCCGGGCCGCGTGCTCCGATTCCGGGTGCCCAAGGGTGCCGGCATCTCGGGATACCTGATCGAGGCCACGGCACCGATCACGACGGCCTGGAGTTCGCAGGCGACCCGAGGTGTTGCGTTCGTCGCCGGCGTGGCCGTGAGCGGCACGGCAGAAGAGGGGTAGGGCGTGGGACCGGGCGCCCGCCTCGCCGTCGTGGCGGTTGTGGTACTTGCCGCCGTGGGCATCGCCTACCTGGCGCGCCGGGCACGCCGGCCGATTCACGCTCCGGTCCGGCTCGACGGCCTCGACCTGGCACCCGGAGTTGTGGCCTTCACCTCGAACGCCTGCGACACGTGCGCGGCCGCCATGGCCGTCGTGGGGAGCCTCGATGTGCCGGTTCGCCGCGTGTCCCACCAGGAGGAGGCGGGGGTGTTCGCAAGCGCCGGCGTCGAGTCCGTACCGCTGCTCGTTGTCACCGATCGGGCGGGAACGGCGACGGCCCAGTTCGTCGGCGTACCCCCCCGACGGGCGCTGGCGAGGGCGGTGCGCGCCGCGGGTTGGTGACGGCCGGCCTCTCGGCGAACCCGCTGGCGGAGCGCGTCGGGTACCGACGCAGATGCACGGCACTTGCCGGGTGGTGTACTACCTTCCCTCACGATGAAACAACGGTGCTGCCGTTGCGGGGGACAGGCGACCTCGCTCATGGCGTTCGACTATGCAACTCGACAGGTCTGGCTGGGGCACCTCACGGTGTCCGTCCAGCCGGGGGCGGCCTACCCGATGTGCGACGGGCACGCCGGGCGCATGACTCCTCCCTTGGGGTGGACCCTCACGGATGTGCGCCGCTCCGGCGGAGTCGCCGTGGTTGCCCTCGAAGTGGCCTGAGGCAGGTCGTGTCGATCGACCGTGACGTGCTCGAGGCCGTTCGGGAGATGGACGAGCACGAGTTGCGCCGCCTGGTCATTCTCGCCAGGGCCCGGCTCGAGGGGCGCGGGGTGGCGTTCTCCGGTGCCGCACCGGAGGTCCGGCTGCGCGAACAGCGTGTCAGGTGCGGCAAGGTGAACTGCACCCGCTGCCCGCACGGCCCCTACTGGTATGCGTACTGGTGGGAGGACGGCGTACGGCGGTCGCGGTATGTGGGCAAACTCGACGACGTCTCCGGGTGAGGGCCGATGTGGTGACCATGCGCCCGCCTCGCGAACGGTTTTCGCGTGGTGGGCCGCGCTGCGACGGGCTACCATCACCCTGCAATGGCTAGGAACATCTCGTCGCAGCCCCTCGCCTGCACCGCATGTGGCGCCACCAACGTCATCCAGATCGAGTTGACGCTCCCCGACGGCACCGAGGTCGAGTTCTACTCCTGCCACCAGTGCGAGAGCCGCTGGTGGAATCGCGACGGCGAGCCGCTCGGCCTCGACGCCGTGCTCGACCTGGCCCGTCGCTACCGCTCCTGACCTTCAGGGCGTTCCTGCACGAGGACCTATGTCCCGGCATCCGGTAGCCTGACCGCCGTGACGTCGTCGCTCCTCGACCGGCCGGCGGCCACCGCCACTCCCGACCTGCTCGCCACCAGGCGCAGTGACCGCGCCTCGCGCCTGCTCGTGGTCCTGGGCATCGGCCTGCCGACCCTGCTGATACTGCTCCTGATGCTGGGTGGCGTGCGCAGCGCGGCGAGGGTGGATGGCTTCCCCTTCGTCAGCTTCGATTGGCAGGCGCCGCAGATCTTCGTGGCCAACACCCCGACCGGGGGCGACATGGGCGCCCACGTGCTGTTGCCGCAGGTGCTGCGCGACGTGTTGCTCCCCAGCGGGAAGATCCTCGGCTGGAGCATGGCCTGGTACGCCGGATTCCCCGCCCTGTACTTCTATTTCCCGTTGCCGGCTCTCGTGACGGTGGCGCTCGATGTCATCTTGCCCTACGGCGTGGCCTTCAAGCTGGTCAGCGCCGCCGGACTGGTGGCATTTCCCGGTGCCGTCTACTTCTTGGTGCGCGCCCTCGCGTTCTCCCGGCCGGTGGCGGCGCTGGCCACCGTCACGGGGAGCATGTACCTGTTCATGGAGAGCTTCAGCATCTTCGGCGGCAACGTGAAATCGACGATGGCAGGGGAGTTCTCGTTCTCGTGGTCTCTGGCGTTCTCGTTGGTGTACCTCGGGATCGTCGTGCGCGACACGAGAGAGGGACGGCGGCTCAGTCCGTGGGCCGGGGTGTTCCTGGCCCTCACCGCGCTCACCCACATCGTGACGACCGTCGTCGTGGTGGTGGTGTCGCTCCCGGTGCTGATCCGGCGCCGTGGGGCGAGGGCGTTGACCGCGTCGTGGATGCTCGGGTTCGCCATTGCCGCCTTCTGGGCGCTTCCGCTCGGGGTGCGGTTGTTGCAGGGGATGTCGACCTCCATGAACTGGGACCCGGTCGAAGGCCTCATCGGCGAGGGCTCGTCGCCTCGGATCGTCACCACCACGCTGCCGGACGAGTTGGTCCCGGCGTTCGTCCTGGCACTGATCGGCGTGGTGTGGATGCTGATGCGACGCGACGACGTGGCCGTGCTCCTCGCCATGACCGTGCTGCCTGCCGGCGCCTACTGGTGGTTCGGTGCGCACGAGATCACCGACCTCTACAACGCCCGATTCCTGCCCTACTGGTTCGTCGGCATCTTCATACTGGCCGGTATCACCATCGGGCTGGCCCTCACCATGGCGGCTCGAACCATGTCGCAACGCTCGGAGAACCTCCTCCTGTTCGGCGGCCTCGGGATGCTCATCGTCATCGCCACCACGGCGGTGGCGATCCACGACCTCCCTGGGTGGGTGTCGTGGAACTACGCCGGCTACGAGGGCAAGCCGGTGTACTCGCAGCTCGACGACCTGATGAGCGAGATCGACCGCCTGCCGCCGGGCCGTGTGATGTGGGAGGCGAACGGCGACATGAACCAGTACGGCACGCCGATGGCGCTGATGCTCACGCCCTACTTCAGCGATACCCATCCATCGATGGAGGGCCTGTTCTTCGAGTCGTCGCTCACCACGCCCTTCCACTTCCTCAATGCCTCCGAGGTGAGCGACCGGCCGTCGAACCCGAAGCGGGGGCTGGACTACCAGGGCTTCGACCTCGACAGGGCGATCCCTCACCTCGCCCTGTTCGACGTGCGCTATTACGTGGCGTTCACCGAGAGGGCCACGCTGGCGGCTCAGGAGAACCCGAACTACACCGAGGTCGCATCGGCGTCGCCGTGGACCGTCTTCGAGTTGCCGGAGTCGTCGATGATCGACGTCGCGAGGTACGAGCCCGTGGTGTACGACGGAGAGCTCTCGGTCGAGGACTGGGCAGTGGAGTGGTACGACTACGACGACCCCTCCGATCTCGACCGCTGGGTCGCCGTGGACGGGCCGGCCGGCTGGCGCCGCGTCGACGACGTGGCCGACCGGCTCGACTTCGCCGAGCGGTATGACGCCGCCGGTGCCGTCGTGTCGAACGTGGTCGTGGACGACGAGCGGGTCTCGTTCGACACGACCGCCGTCGGCATCCCCCACATGGTGAAGGTGTCGTACTTTCCCAATTGGGTGGCGACCGGGGCGGAGGGCCCGTACAGGGTGTCGCCCTCGGTGATGGTCGTGATCCCGACCGACGAGCACGTAGTGCTGGAGTTCGCCAACACATGGGCCGAAAACGTGGGGAACGTCCTCACGGTCGCCGGGATCGGCGCCGTCGTACTCTGGATGGTCCGCCATCGCAGGAGGCAAGAGGACGACCTGGCTGGCACGGCTGACAGCGGAGCGATAACGGCGTGAAGCACTACCTGCGGACCTTCCTCACCAAGGAGACCGGAAGCCAGTTCGTCAAGGTGGGGGTCATCGGCGTGGTGAACACCGTGGTCGACTTCGGCCTGTTCAACATCATGCGCTCCGTCGGCGTCGGCCGTTACGTCGCCATCACCGGAGCGTTCGCCGCTGCCACCCTGCTCAGCTACCTGCTGAACAGGCGCTGGTCATTCGAGCTGACCGACGGCAAGGTCTCATTGCGCGAGACCACCCACTTCTACTGGATCAACGCCGCCGCCTGGGCGGTGACGGTGGCCATCGTGTGGATCGCAGACCAGTGGTTCGGCCCTCTCAACCAGGCGGGTGAGAACGTCGCCAAGCTGGCCGCCGTGGTGGTGATCCTGCTCCCCAAGTTCGCCGGTTATCGCGACATCGTGTTCCGCAGCGCACTCGACCAGCGGGCGGCTGCCGACCGTGCCGAGGAGCACACCACCGCCGACGGCGGACCCTGACCTCGAACCGGCGCCGGCGGATCTGAGGGACGCCGGCTCCGCGATGCAGGATCGGTGGCTTCAGCGCCGCTCGGCGCGCAGGGTACGGCGGATGCGCCACACCCCCCGCAACGTCCGGGGGATGCGCTTCCACAGGCTGGATCGTGCCTGGCGGCGTTCCTCGACGACCACCGGCACCTCGACGATGCGAAACCCTGCCCGCTCGGCCCTGATGACCAGTTCGGTGTCGAACAGGTCCTGGGTGGACACGACGTCGGGGGCCACCGCCTCAACCACCTTGCGGCGGACCGCCTTGATCCCATGGGTGTCTGAGACCCCCGACTGCAGCAGTAGGCGAAGCACCAGGTTGAAGCCCCACGTGGCGACGCGCCGGAAGGCACTGCGGCGGTCGTCGGAGCCCGGAGCGCGCTTCGAGGCCAGCACCACATCCGCCTCGCCGCCGACCAGCAGCACCTGGTGGAGGAACCGCCCCGAGAAGTAGTCGATGTCGAAGTTCACCGCCCACTCCCCGTCGGTGGCGAGGAACCCGTCCCGCATGGCGCCGCCGTAGTCGGGTGCCGGCAGCTCCAGCACCCCAAGGCCGGGGTAGTGGGCGGCGAGCCGCTTCGCCAGTTCGGCGGTCCCGTCGGTCGACCCGTTCTCGGCGAGCAGCACCGTCACCGTGGCGGGTACATCCTCGAGCTCGCGGTAGAGCAGCGGCAGTGCCTCGGGCAGGTATGCAGCCTCGTTGTGGACCGGGATGACCACCGAGAACACGGGTCGGGCGGCTTGCGACATCTGCCAGGAGTGTAGGGAGCGCCGGGATGGGCAGGCTCGACGGTCCGACACGTACAATCGGACGATGGACCTCGATGCGATCTTCAAGGCGTACGACGTGCGCGGCCTGGTTCCCCAGCAACTCGACGAGGATGCCGCCGAGCGCATCGGCGCCGCATTCGCCCGCTTCGCAGGGGCGGACAGGGTGGCGGTTGGCCGTGACTGCCGCGACACCTCGCCGGGCCTGGCGCGCCGACTCATCGAGGGCATCACGTCGCAGGGGGTGGCC
>Ga0214471_10000918_pt1 | contig 23882 bp, 27 predicted proteins | sample RVTome_5_FD_207665 | JGI IMG/M metagenome (GOLD analysis project Ga0214471, IMG submission 207665) | Soil microbial communities from uranium-contaminated site in the Upper Colorado River Basin, Wyoming, United States - RVT142D155 | ecosystem: Environmental > Terrestrial > Soil > Contaminated >... | reverse complement strand
ACTCCGGGAAGGTTTTCTTCATCGATATCCGGCATTGCAAGATATCCCGTATAATTCTCAAAATATGTTACAGTTTCCGTCTTGATGGCAAACTCTCCTTTTTCTGTTTTGAGCATATCAGAGTTGTTGTCCCCATTTTCATAGTCTGGCAGGACATGTATGCCCCAGCCGCGCTCAATTAGAATTGCCACCGTTAATGGCTTGACGCATGCAGGCATTCCATTGGATTTTTTCATGATTAGCTCAAAGCCTTCTTCACACGTAACCATCGTTACTGGAACTTTGTCCATGAATTGGGCCCTTGGGGTTTTGTAATCGACTAACGCCAGATGATCATGAATGTGGGATTCTGTCTTGTCCATTAGCTGTGCCGCATTGACTGGGACAAACAAGAATACCAATAGTGAAGAAACTGCCAAATTCATTGCCAGAAGATGGTTTCGCTTCATTGCATGTAAAATTGGTAAAACATGAATATTAAATTAAGGATTGGTAACATTGTTACACATTATTTAATAGTGATCTGAGCCATACTGACTTGAGAACGCATGATGACTAGAATCTACATGATTACATTTGTTGCCATAGTAGCTGTGCTTGCAGTTGCAGTATCCCCCATTACTACCGCATTTGCACAAGGTTCTTCAGATGGCAACAACCCCCAAACCCATTCCGAAGACAAGACCTATGATGATAAAGACGGCAAGTCTTGCCCCGGCAAGTACAAGGGCGAAATGAGCACCTAGGCAACATCAAAAAACTTCTTTTTTTCTAAATTAAATTCCGGCATATCAAAATTTGATTGTCAGTGAAAAAAGGAATTTAAGATTCGAGAAACGGTACACGGATTCACACGTCGACTAGAACTTTGAATCCACCGTAGACCATGCGCTTTACGTCAAATGGCATCGGCTTGTCCTTGAATTCCTTCATCAAGTCATTCATTACCTTAGCATTGACTTGATTTCGATGCGTCTTTGACTTGAATACAATAAATGAGAACACTACTTTCTCACTGGGCTTTGCTCTGACTGTTTTTGGGAATTTGATACCGGCCCACTTTGAATTGAGGTCGTCACCTACGCACTCAAAATACTCAAGGGCCCCATACTTTCGCCATACTTTTCCGGCCTTCTGAGCCATGCGGCGGTAGGCTTGTAGTTGTTTTTTTGGTATTGGCAGCACATATCCATCAACATATTTGGTCATGCAAGGTCTCCTCTCGTTTTATGACGTTAGCTGAAATATTTAGCTTTTCTGCTGCCCATCGGTGGGCCAACAATACACATCAAATTTTTTGTCATATTGAGAGTTGTTATTTTTATGCCAGACCAACTATGCCATCGATAATGAACTTGATGCTAGCAAGAATTACAGCTATTAGTACTAGTTTCTTGAATTTTTCTTGATTTATTCTGCTAACGAGCTTACGGCCTACAAATGAGCCAGATATTGCGATGGCAAAAAGAATCGGGATGTAGTAATAATATTGCTCAGTCAGAAAACCCTGCGCCACATACGATGGAATTCTTGTGGCATCAGTGCAAAGTGCGATTACAGCAGCGGTTGCAATGTATCTTTCCTTGCTAATGCTCAGCCCAGTGAGAAATGTCGCTCTTAAGGCACCTCCAGTCCCCACTAAGCCAACGATGAAACCCGATATCCCACCTCCCAGAACAAGGGATTTGGTATTTGATGGAAAAGCAAGTTTGGGCCTGAGAAGAAACGTAAGAGAAAGCGAGATCAAAAATACGCCCAAAATTAGTTTGAGGATTGTCTGCGACAGATCCCCAACCAGAGTTGCGCCAATCAGGCTGAGGGCAAAGCTCGGTAGCCCAAATACTAGCAAAACTCTTTTGTCAAGACCATGTCTGAAAAAAGTAATCCTGCTGATATTTCCAAATAGATGGAATATGGCTACTAGAACCAACGCTGTTTTAAAATCCACAAAATATGATGCCAGTGGCAAAAAGATTGTGGATGAGCCAAACCCTGCCATCGTTCCTACGACTTCCGATATGAAGCCTACAACAAAGAAAATGATGTCCGTTAGATCCACGTTTGTCACTTGTTATTTTCTGTAATTTCCGATACGAGCTCGTCTATCTTTGGTTTGATTCGACTCAGAGCAAGCTTGCCCTTTGATGTGGCTCTGTAGTATATCCTCATTTTGCCACTCTCGTTTCTTTTTTCACTCCGGAGATAACCGCTCTCTTGTAGTTTGTGAAGCGTTGGATATAGTGTACTAGGCCCTATGCGATAACCATGTCTCTTTAGCTCATCCATCATATCTATTCCACAAAAACCTTCTTTGTTTGCATGATAAAGAAGATGAATTTTGATGAACCCAAGTAAAAATTCTCTAGATATATCCATAATATCAGTTTATGATATCGTTAAGCGATATTATAAAGGTTAATGGAGGTTGTAAAAGAATTTATAATTAAGTGCAAGATCTCATCTTCCAATTAACCCTCTTAGGACTTTTGAAAAGGACTCGTTTTAATTTAGGAATGAAAAATTTTATGGGCCCAAAGGGCTTCGATCCCTTGGCTCACCGGTTATGAGCCGGTTACTCTACCAAGCTGAGTTATGGGCCCCGAAAAAAGAGATTTCCCCTAAGTATAAAAGTTATAGAGTCTGGCAGTAGCTTTCGTAACAGCTATCCAAAAGATGGTTTTGCGCCGACAGGGATTTTTCTGCAACTTCGATCAGAGCTGAATATTTTTCTTCTGGAATGTTTTCTAGGATGTTTTGCCATGTTGCTGCGTGTCGAATGTCCGCTTCCATGTGCAGCCTAAAGTATTGTGTTGCGTCATCTGATGTGATGTTGTAGAATTTCTCAAGACCATCTAGTTTTGTGTGGCTTATTTTTGGAATCTCTTTTTCAAACGCATACATCGCTGCTGCGCCCCCCTCAAATGACGTCATTAGTTCCGATAATTCAGATACTGCCTGGTTTGTCTTTTCCAGTCCTGTATAATTGTCAATTTCATCTCTTTGGACACCTAGCGATACTGCAAAGTCAGTCCACGGCTGGATGTGCTCTGATTCTTCTGCTCCGTTTGAGCGTATTTCCCCAATCATTGTCTCTGGGGCAAACTTGGCAATCGCATCAACAAATGAGGGTACTGCCTTTACCATCTGAAAGTATTCTTTAGAGTAACCAGCAAGTGAGTCCATTGATAGTTTGCCATCGCTCCACATTTGGTAAAATGGATGTTTTAGCAAGCTTTTCTGCTCGATGAGCTCGTCAATTTTTTTCACAAGAGAATTCATGACATTACCACGTTTGTGCCAATAAAAAAATCTTTCACGTTCAAAAAGATTTTAAGGTCTCAAGACGGCGTTGCAAACGGGCTCCTGTGGTGTAGTCCGGTCAAGCATGTCGCCCTTTCAAGGCGGAGATCCCGGGTCCAAATCCCGGCGGGAGCACTTTACACTCACCAATTAATAACCACGCAATTACACCTACAAACTATTAATACCAATAAAAAAAAGGATTTTTAGAAGTTTTTTGGATCGAAAAAATCTAAAAATCAACCCACTACTTGAAACATACAAGGAATATATCACAAAAATAGATGATGCCCTAGAGTCCGAGCTTACACTTTATTCAAAATCCGAGTTCATGCAGCCGCTTATGTACGCAATTGAGGGTGGAAAGCGAATCAGGCCACTCATCTTGCTTTTGGCAGCAGAATGTGTCGGAAGAGTAGACGAGAACGCATACACCGCAGGATGTGCAGTCGAGTTTTTGCACACAGAGTCCGTCATACATGATGACATAATAGACAATGAAACATCGCGAAGGCACAAGGACCCATTCCACATCAAGTACGGATACAACGCAAGCATTCTGACGGGAGATTTTGTTTTGGGCCTGATACTAAACATCTCATCAAGGCTCAACAACCCTAGAATCACGCGAGATCTGGCAAACACTGCGATGCTTATGAGCGAAGGCGAGGTAATTGAGACGCGCCTTGAGACAAGCCAGGATTTGACATTTGATGATTATCTCAAAGTAATAGAGTACAAGACTGCCACGGCATTTGAGACTGCGGCAAGACTCGGAGCAATCCTTGGGAACGGCTCAGAGGACCAAATAATTGCACTATCAGAATACGGCAGAAACATTGGAATTGCGTATCAAATCCGCGATGATCTAATTGACTGGAAAAACGAGGACAAGCTCTTCAATTTGCTAGTCAAGCACAGCTTGGATCCTCGTGACGTCTTTAACCATATGGAAGAGCTTCTCAAAGATTACGCAGCAAAGGCAACATCTAGTCTGAGAATTCTGCCAGACAACGATGCAAAATCACATTTAGAATATCTGCTAAGGCTTACTACCCTGAAGCTGTAAGCGTTGCGCCAAGTATTGGCACAGCATTCCTTGTAAATTCAATTATCGGATCTGGATAGACACCGATTGCCACCAGAAATATTATTGAAAATACCATTACACCAATTATTGCCTTTGGCTCGGCGATTCGTTTTTCTGTCTCTCCCTCAAAGTACATCTTTCTAATCAGCCAACCATAGTAAGCTAAAGAGAGCGCCGAGTTGAGAACGCCTGCTATTGCAAGCCATGCTGCCCAGGCCGGAACACTCGGATCAAGTGCAGCGCCAAATAGGATAAGCTTACTCCAAAATCCAGCCGTTGGAGGAATTCCAGCAAGTGCCAATAACGATATCACAAGGCCAAGCGTTGTGATTGGCATCTTTCTGCCAAGCCCCTTTAGCTTGTCGATGTTTGTAATCCCAAGTGTTGCCACAATGCCTGCAATGGCAATGAATGCGGCGCCCTTCATTACTGCGTGGTTTAGCACATGGAACAATGATCCCTGTATTCCAAGCACCGTAAATGGCGCAACTGCAAGGCCAATTAGGATGTAGCCTGCATGTCCAATGCTGGAATATGCAAGCATCCTTGAGATGTTTTTTTGCATGATTGCCGCAATGTTTCCAACAGTCATAGTCATTATCGCAATTACTCCCAGTGCCAAAGTCCAGTCAACATTTAGCGCAATTGTTCCCATGACTATGACTCGCAGCGCAGCTGCAAATCCAGCCTTTTTGGTTCCAGCAGCAAGTAGTGCAGTAATTGTTGGCGGTGCGCCCTCGTATGTATCTGGAAGCCACATGTGGAATGGAACCAGACCCATCTTGAATCCAAATCCTGCAATGAACATTCCTACTGCAAGAAGCGCCAGGGGCATCATGGAAGGATCGAGGACGGAGAGCCCGGTAATTACGCCACCAATGTTTGTAGTTCCAGTCAGGCCATACACAAGTGAGATTCCATAGATTATGATTGCAGACGATACTGCCCCAAACAAAAAGTACTTGAGTGCTGCCTCGTTTGAGCTTGGATTCTTTTTTATAAAGCCGGCCAGCACATATGTCGGAATGCTCATCAGCTCCCATGCAACAAAGAGCATGACAAGGTCTGTCGAGTATGCCACCAGAACCATACCGATTGTTGAAAGCAAAATAAGCGAATAATAGACTGCATGGTGCGAGTGTTGCCGCATAAAGTTAAACGAGCCGACAGTGGTGATTATTGCCACAATCAGCATTGCGATTGCAAAGAGGCTGCTAAACGAATCATCAGCAAGTACGTCTTCTGAAAACAGAGCTCCCTGCGGAATGTGGTTTGTTACAGTCTCATATATGACATAGCCAATCGATACTAGCAGTGCGCCAAATGCAATTGCCGCATAAAGCGAGTTGGAGCTTTTCTCTTTTCGCGCAATGCTAATTATTGGAAGTATCATTCCAACTGTTCCAAGTATTGCAATCAGAATTATTGGAGTCGAAGTAATCTCTATCATACCATATCACCTAAATGAACAAAAACAGGACAACAAACAGAATTCCTGCTCCAAATACGTACAGGTATGACTGGGCAACACCTGTCTGAGTTGCTTGCACTACTTTGGCTCCCCAGCCGACTGCCCGCTCGATACCTACATTCATCCCATAGTCGATTGCGGTTCGCTCAAAGTATCTCCACACACCCCTTGCAATCCATAGTGGCGCTACAACAAAGCACCAGTATATGATTGCGTTGAGGTACCACCTGTTTAAGATAACTTTGTGAATTGAGTAAAAGAAGATATTAGAATTTACGAATTTTACTGGGTCTACAAATCGCCCAATATAGAACACGTACCCAAGGCTTATTCCTATTCCAAATGCCGCAAGCGAGGCTGCCAGCGCTACTGGGTTGATTCCCTCCAAGAACGACGGAAGGCCAGTGCTTTCCATTACTTCATGTGCAGATTCGATGTGGAATGTGGTAGCAAGATATTCTGTGAATAGTTCGTGAATTCCATTTTCTGCTGAGAGGCCTATTACTCCGATTCCAATTGTCATGGCTGCCAAAATTCCGTATGGCACCCACATCGACATTGGTGCTTCGTGGATGTGGCGTCCTTCTTTTTCTGCGTGTTCGATGTGCTTGCTTTTGTCTCCAAAGAAGACCATTCCAATCATTCGTGTAGTATAGAAGGCAGTAATTACTGCAGTCACCACTGCAATGATAAAGAGCGGCATGGCCCATGTGTTGCCAGACTCAAAGACTGCGGCAAATATTGCGTCCTTGCTCCAAAATCCTGTCGTGATAAATGGAGCACCCATCAGTCCCAGGCCTGCTGCCCACATGAATGCGTATGTCTTGCGCATATGTTTTCGCAGACCGCCCATGTCTGTCATGAACCTAGATCCCACAACATGCAGCAGCGATCCTGCCGCCATGAAGAGTGATGCTTTGAACATTGCATGAGACATCAGGTGGAAAAATCCAGCAGTGTAACCGTCAACGAACTGGTGCGAGAGTCCTGCGACACCAAGTGCCATCATCATGTAACCTATTTGAGAGCCAGTCGAGTATGCAAGTACCTTTTTTATTTCTGGATTTACCATTCCCTGGGTTGCCAATAATAGTGCAGTAATTCCTCCAACCCAAGCAATTATCTCAAAGAACTGATCCACTGCAAACCCAGCTGCACCAAGTGCAAAGAACAGCGGCCCAAGCCTTGCAACCAAGAACACGCCAGCCTTGACCATCGTTGCTGCGTGAATCAGGGCAGAAACTGCAGTTGGGCCAGTCATTGCCTCAAGCAGCCACTCATTTAGTGGGAATTGTGCGGACTTGCCTATTGCTCCGCCAAACAGCAAGACTGCTGCTGGAACAAGCAGCCCTTGGGCTTGCATTGATGAAGCCCAGGCAGTATCTTGGAGCAGTTCGCGAAATCCAAACGTCCCAGCAAATGCGAAAATCAGAAACATTCCAGCAAGCATCATGATGTCTCCGACTTTGGTCATGATGAACGCCTTCATTCCAGAGTGCGTAGGAGAATAATAGTCCGCTATTCCAAGTACTGTTTTGCCATGTACTCCGACATAGTCTTTCTTTTTGTCTCGGTACCAAAATCCAATGAGTGCATATGACGCAAGTCCTACTCCTTCCCAACCAAAGAACATCATAAGCAAGTTGTCTGAGAGAACTATGAGCTGCATTGAGCCAACAAAGAACATCATCCAGAACCAAAATCTGACAATGTCGCGGTCTCCTTTCATGTAGCCAGTACTGTACACCATGATCAAAAATGAAATCCAGCCAACTACGTTTGCCATGATGACTGCAAGTGGGTCTGCTAGTACACCTGCCTTGATTCCGATTGAGGAAATCCAGTTTACCTGCTCGTGTATTTCTTGTGCCTCCAGTGCGCCAGGCAACAGCATTGATGCAGAAATGGCACTTACTGCCGCTAGTCCCACTGCCACCCATCCAGTGCCCCTCTTGGAGAACTTGCCGACAGCTGGAATGATTAGTGCTGCAACAAACGGCAAAATCCAGACAAGCCATGCGTTGATTCCGCTTGCCTCAAATCCAAAATTCAACATGCTAGATTCCACCATTATGCACCAAGCACTCCCCTCATGTATGGAATAATTTTGTCAAAGAAAATGTCCGGGTATATTCCCACGACAATGGTAAATCCTGCTACGACCATCATTGGGGCAGTCATGTACCAGCTAGCTTCTTTTACATGCGAGAGATGTTCAGGAAGCTTGCCAAAGAAGACCCGCTTTAGCATCCAGAGCAGGTACGACATTGTAAGTACTGTTGCGACAAGGCCTAGTCCAAATACTACATATCTCAGAATTGCACCGTCTGCCGCGTTTTCCTTTATTGCTGTGTCCAGCGCGCCTGCAAACAGTGTCCATTCTCCCATAAATCCGCTTGTTGGCGGAACACCAGCAATAGTTAGTACTCCAATAACTGCACAGACTGCAGTAATTGGCATCTTGCCTGCAAGCCCTCCAAGCTTTGTCAGGCTTCTAGTACCGCACTGTACGATCAAAATTCCTGCAGTCATGAAGAGCAAAGCCTTTCCAAGACCATGGGTCACATACATGAACTCTGCGCCAGCAAGTCCAAGTGTAGAGTACGAGCCAATTCCAAAGAGAATGTATCCCATCTGGCTGACACTAGAGTACGCCAACAACCGCTTTATGTCGTCTTGCATTAGTGCCATCGCGCCACCGTAAATCATTGTGGCAATACCCCAGATGTGCAACCAAATTGCAAGCTCAGAGTAGGTATTTGGCAAAAACTCGACTACTAGTCTGAAAATTCCATAAGCCCCGATTCCGATCATTGCGGGAGACAAAAGAGCACTAATTGGGGTGGGGGCTGCACCGTGGACATAGGGCAACCAAATATGGAACATAAACGCAGCAAGCTTGACGCCAAGGCCCAAAATTATTGCAACTGCCGCAATAGTCACAATGTCTGGCGGGATCTTTGATTCCTGGATTGCGGCAAAATCAAAGCTTCCAACCGAAAGACCGATTGCCAAAAATCCCAACAAAAGAACTACTGCGCCAACGTGTGTCCAGAAAAGAAACATCAGAGAAATTCTTCTTCGTGGCCCGTCACCCCAGAATGCAACCAAAAAGAAAGCTGGAATCAGCATGACTTCAAAGAAAATGTAAAACTCGATAAGATTTGTTGCAAGGACCGTTCCAAGCATTCCCATTGCAAACACCAGATACAGTGCAAAGTATAGGCCGGACTGGTTGTTGACATAATTGGTAAGTCCTGCTGATTCCACAAGTGCAGTTGTTTGTGTTCCAGTGCTGTCTGTGGTGTGTCCATGCGCGTGTTCTTCGTAGAACTCTTTGAACTTGTGAATCATGTATGGCTGTGAATACAGGACCAAAATTGTACTTAGAACGTAGATTATGATTGCAAACGGAACTGCCAGCCCATCAAGCATAAATCCAAATTCGCCAAAAAGACTAGTCCACTGGTAATGCTCCTCATAGGTTCCCTGCAGTGCGGCGTAAATAATCAGAACTGTGCAGTACAGCAGCAATCCAAATGTGAACCAGGTTGCCGGTGTCGGGCCCATTTTTCTTCCAATTATGTAGGCCACTGGTGCCAGTAACAATGGCAGGAAGACTGCCTGAAGTAATGCGAACTCCACTAGCCCTTCAGACTCCTAAATTCTGCAATGTCAACGTTCTTGTACATTCGGTATGCCACTATGATCAGTGCAAGTCCAACTCCCACTTCGGCAGCTGCAATAGCAATTGAAAATAGTGCAAAGGTCTGTCCCTGGCTGTTTGGCAAAAATCTTGCAAAGGCAACCAAGTTCAGGTTAGCTGCATTTACTATGATTTCAATTGCAAAAAGCATACGGATTGCATTTCGTTTAACTGATACACCATAGATTCCAATTGCCAAAAGTGCAATTGATACAATTACAAAGTCAAGTATTGTGTTGCTCATTTGTTACATCCTCCCTTCTAGCTAGAGTTAGTGCGCCAATTACAGCTGATGCCAAAATAAGTCCCATCAGGATAAGGGCTGGCCAGTAGTATATGAGAAAGTCCTCACCTATTGCCCTAAAGTCAACAGGTGGCTCATCAGTAGTAATGGATTTAATTCCAGAGCTCAAAATTACTGCTCCTAAGGCAACCATCATTATTAGCATCAGACCGATTCCGGCGTACCGCCTTCTTGGGTCCTCAATTTTGATAAAGATTAGCTGTCTTCGCACAAGCATCACGGTAAACAGAATCAAAACGGCAATAGAGCCGATATAGACTGCAATCTGAAACATTGCGACAAAAGGCGAATCCAAAAGCAAAAAGAATCCTGCTATTCCTCCGAGTGTCCCCATAAGGGCAATTGAGCCGTAAATTAGAGAGCGGACCTCAAGTGCTGCAATTGCAGAGCCAATTGTCATAACGGCAAGTGCCAAAAAAACTGCATCAGCCATGGGTGGCACCCCTCTTATCAAAGACAATCTCGGCGTCCTGCTGAACCTCCGGCTTTACTTGGAGTTGTGCTGGAGTGTAGATGAGTCCTTCCTTAGTAAATGACGATAACTCGTAGTCGTTTGTCATGTATAGTGCATAGAATGGGCATGCGTCAACGCACAGCCCGCAAAAGACACACTTGCCGTAGTCGATTTGCGGCATGATTGCTTTTTTGTTTTGTTTCCAGTCTTCCTGCACTTTGACCATCGCGATTGCCTCTGCAACGCCTTCACATGCGATTGCGCAGAGCTGGCATCCCGTGCACTTGTCGTGGAATAGCATGTGCCTTCCCTTGTACCCTGCAATACCCACACCACTGGTTGGGTCGTACTGGTATCCGTCTCCGATCAGTTTGAGCTTCTGCTCTGGATATCTGAGTGTGAATCGTTTGACTGCAAGGTGTTTTATTCCGGAGTTTAGCGCCTTGATTATTCCTGTAGCTGTTCCCATTACAAAATTCCCTCCGGACCTAGTACCCCTGCATACAGCAATCCGAGTGCTATAAAGATGTTAACGAATGCAAGGCCAATCAATTTGTACCATCCAATGTGTAAGAGAAGATCAATTCTGACTCTTGGAAAGACACCCCTTGGTAGCAAGATAAAGAAGATGACTCCGACTACTTTGACTACAAACCACAATACATCGTTTAGCATTTGCTGATCCAATAATGGAAGGCCTGGGAATTGGGCGTTTATTGGGCCCATTTGGATTCCTTCTGTGATTATTTCTTCTGGGAATGGTGGCCAGATCTGCGGACCGCTCCACCCGCCTAAGAACAACACTACAAACAACGCGGCAAAGGCGTAGAGTTTGAGGTATGAGCCCAGCTGCACTAGCCCGTACATCATGCCTGAGAATTCGGTTAGCCAGCCTGCCACGATTTCACTCTCTGCTTCTGGTAGATCAAATGGAATTCTTTCTAGTTCTGCGAGCATTGCAATAAAAAACACAATTGCGCCAATTGGCAAAAATATAATCCACCAGTACGGGTCCTGACTTTCAACAATTTCCGTAAGGTTTAGCGTACCAGTCAAAATCACTACTCCAAGACCTGATAAGATGAGTGGGATCTCAAATGAGACCATTTGGTGTAGTGCGCGGATTCCGCCAATGAATGGGAATTTAGAGTTTGCAGACCACGATGATAACACGGTAATTACCGGAAAGAAACCAATTACTGCAAAGACTGCAATTAGTCCTACATCGACATCAGCTACTACCCACCCCCCACCTGCTGCCGGGATAAGTGCTATAAATGCGGCAGCAGTTGCCACAAAGAGTACAGGTGCTGCCCAAAAGATTGGCTTATCTGCTTTGGCAGGAATTATGATTTCTTTAGACAATAGTTTGATTCCATCGCTCATCAGCTGCAATATTCCTTCGACTTTACCACAGTAGAATGGCCCTACTCGCAGCTGGAGTTTGGCAAGCATCTTTCTTTCAACAAAAATTGTTCCAGCTGCTATTAGTGCGGCAAATCCAAATCCTGGAAATACTGCAATTCTAAAAAATTCTGTTTGGAGTAACGACTTTAGTAATGGAATCTGCCTTGACGGATCAGCCAAAGTTGTAAATGCAAGGTATGGATCCAGCAGCTTACCACCAATTACTGGCAGCTCCAAATAGAACAAAAGGATCATCACTAGTGGTATGCCAGTTAGTGTGAGCAGTATTATTATCCAAAATAGATTATCAAGAATAGACTTGATAAAATAACTAAATCGGAATTTTGGTGCAAGTGCGGACATTTACCTGTCAGCCTCCACTGGCCAGTAGTTTAGGCTCCAGTAAACTGCCGGCATGTTTCCTAGTTTTTCTCCTTTTAGCAGATACGGCAGGCAGATCAAATTTCTAAACGAGCCTACGCTCATCTTAAGACGGTATGGCTCCGGTTTGCTGCGAGATACAATGTAGCATCCAAGTGCGCCGCGTCCAGATTCGACTCGCTTGTAGACTTCGTCGTTTCCACCCTTTGGGTTTGGCTTTAGCTTTACTCTGACAGAGCCAGATTTTGGCATCTTTTGCAGCGCCTGTCGTATGATGTTGCAGCTCTCAAGCATGTCAAGCCATGGAATCTTGGAGCGTGCGTACGAGTCTCCGGCCTTTAGGACGTTTGTCTTAATGTCAAGCTCATCATATACATCGTATGGCTCTTTTGTTCTAACATCAAAGTCCACACCGCTTGCACGCAAAGTAGACCCAGTCGTTCCAAGTCTGATTGCGTCATTTCTTGAAAGAACACCGCTTCCTTCGGTTCTTGAAATTAAAATCGGGTTGTCGTAAAAAATGTCTGCATATTCTTTGATTCGTTTTTCAAAATAATTGACACGCCTCAGACACATTTCCTCAAAGTTAGCTGGAACGTCGTTTCGAATTCCACCTGGGACAAAATATGCATGTGTAACACGTGCCCCCGTCATCTTTTCTAATGCGTCGATGAGGAGCTCCCTGTCTCCTGCAGGCCACATGAACATAGTCGAGTGGCCCAAAAAGATTCCATATATTGCAAGCCAGTACTGCGTGTATACGCACCTGTTAAGCTCTGCTGCAATTACTCGAATGTATTTGGCGCGCTCTGGAACTTCGAGTCCTAGCAGTTCTTCTACGCCAAGGCAGTACGGATACAGAATGTTACATGAATCATGAATTACTGGTCGTTCAAGGTGTGGGATGTTTGTGATATAGTTTCTATGTTCGGCCATCTTTTCTTCGCCACGATGTACATATCCTGGGTCTGGGTCGCAGGAGACAATATAGTCGCCATCTACTTTGACTATCAGCCTCATGTGGCCTGATCCTGGGTGTTGCGGTCCTACGTTGAGCGTCATTATCTTTTCATCCACTTTTTCTATTTGCAGGCCTGGCGGTAGTTGTGTAGTCATCTTATCTTCCCTTTAACTTAAAGTCCTTGCGAAGTGGTGGTAGGTCTGACCAGTCCTCTGGCAAAAGAAGTCTTCTGTTATCCGGATGACCCTCAAAGTAAACGCCAAGCATTTCAAAACACTCCCTTTCATGGAACTCTACGCTGTAGAATATATCTCTAAGACTGGCAAGTTTTGTGGAATCATTTCCAGGATTTGGATCGTCTTCCCGTGGAACACCTGTCGCAAGTGCCAAGATTTGTTTTGCTAGTTCCGGATCAGTATAGGAGCCAAGGTGATACACCACCTCGATTTCCTTTTTGTCAGGATAATCGACGCCGGTCACAGATTCTGCATGGTCAAAGTGTAATTCGTCGCGGATGAATTTTGCGACATCAAGTATGTCCTCTTTTGCTACCTTTACTCGGATTCTTGTCGGCTTGACAAACTCGATTGCTACTTTTGATGCGAATTTAGCTTCAAGCTTGTCTGTGATTGATTTTTCAAACTTTGGTAGTTCTTTTGTCTCTGCCTTAGCTACTGGTTTTGTTTGTTCTGGAGTTGTGCTCATTAAGATTCTCTACCTAGCCTTCATCCTCTTGATTTTTTCCTGCAGTAACATGCATCCTTGTATGAGGGTTTCAGGTCTAGGGGGGCATCCTGGGACGTACACATCTACTGGAAGGACGCCATCTATTCCCGGCAGGACATTGTACGAATCAAAGTACAGCCCTCCAGTGATGGCGCATGCTCCCATCGCGATTACGAATTTTGGTTCCGGCATTTGGTCATATACGAGTCTGAGTCGCGGAGCCATCTTTCTTGTGATGGTTCCTTGCACTACTACCAGATCGCATTGTCGCAAAGATCCGAAGGCTTCGATGATTCCGAATCTTTCCACATCGTATCTTGGACCAGATGCAGCGCCAAACTCGACACTACAACATGCCGTTTCTATGTGTACTGGCCACAAAGACCACAGTCTACTCCAGTTAATGGCGTAGCCAAGTGGTGCACCGATTGCTTTTACAAGGACGTCTCCTAGCTTGCCTACAAAGACGTTTGCGTTATACGGAGTTAAGAGATCCTTTAGCAATCTAATCCCTACCTGTCCTTTCGTCTGAATGTATAATTAGTCTTACCAAATGTCTCGCCTCTTTGATTGATAGAGTGCAAAGGCCATTGCCGCAAACATTATTCCCAAAAACGCAATTATTGGCAAAGTCGCAGTCTTAGGCAGGCTCAGAATCGAGCTTCCCCAAGCATATAGGAATATTGCCATAACATCAAAAATGACAAACATTAGCACATACGCATAATACTGCATCATAAAGTGGGTTCTTCCCTCACCCTTTGGAACCTGACCCGACTCCATTGGAAGGAATTTGACTGGATTGCTATGGCGCCGTGGTGAGATCATACGTGAAATCAATAGTGCAGGCCCCACTGCAACTATAGCAAAGCCGAACATTAGAAGAACATGACTATAGTTAGCTGCATATTCCCCAACCAAATCAGCTTGACACCCTATTGTTTATATAAAAAGGTATGCAAAAAATTGCACAAAAAATTGCGATCAGAAATTTTTTGCATTTGATTGATATACATCGAACCCAAGTTTTTCATTTATGGCAGTAAATGTTGGCGACAAGGCTCCAGAATTTGAGCTTGTGGACACTGAACTGAAAATGAGAAAACTTGGCGACTTTAAAGGCAAAAAGGTAGTTTTGTCATTTTTTGTTGCCGCAAGTTCTCCTGTGTGCACAAATGAAATGTGCACGTTTCGTGATAGATGGAGTGAGATATCAAACCTTGGGGCTCAGGTAATTGGAATTAGTAACGACGGACCATTTGCAAACAAGGCGTTTGCAGAAAAGTTCAATCTTAAATTTCCAATACTTGGAGACTACAAAAGCAAAACAATACGTGACTATGACATCCTCATGCCGGATCTGTTGCACGTCAAAGGATACGATGCTGCAAAACGTTCTGTCTTTGTTGTGGACGAAGACGGTAAAGTAGTCTACAGATGGGTTTCCGACAATCCACTAGTTGAGCCAAACTACCAAGAGATAATTGATTTTCTAAAGAAAGAAAAGTAATTTTTCTCTTTTTTATTCTATTTCCGCCAAGACATCATTTTTTGCAACTGATGCCCCGGATTTTATCTTGAGTTTTTTGATAACTCCATCTTTGTGTGATTTTATCGATACTTGCATCTTCATTGATTCCAAGACACAAACGACATCACCTTTTTTGACGCTGTCTCCTTCGGTTACGTTAACTGAGACTACCTTGCCTGGAATCTGGCTGCGCAGACTAATTTGCGCATCTACACTGCCACCCCCACCCGTATTTTTGTACACAATTTCATCGAATTTAGAATTCGGGTTTAGTTTCATAGGAATGCCATCTACTACTAGGTTCATTTGAGCCGTAGCACTTTCAAGATACTTGGCTTTGTGGTATTTTTGATCTAAAATGAACTCAATTCCCCTAGAATCCATGTGTAGAATTTTTAACTGGTGTTCTTGAGTGCCTATCTTAATTACATATTCATTGTTTCCCAGATTTTTGAGTATTTGGGCGTTAAATGTTCCTTCTACATCCTCTATTTTGTATTCCACAATCTCACCCTAGTTTGCTTTTCCATGAATGATTGCTATTAGCTGAGCTAATTACTCGGCTCTTAAAATATTCTGAATGCATTATAGCTGCGGCAAGTGCGGGTTCTTTCTTTTCAGATTTTTCAGATTTGACATCTTCTGTCAATTTCTCAATGATGCCATATCTTTTCAAAAAGTCCGTTGAAAGTTCACCTTTTTTGTATTCTTCCGTCTTTAGAATTGTTTTGTAAAGAGGGATCGAGGTCTCAACACCTTGAATATAAAAATCGTTTAATGCGTTGAGCATTCGGAGTCTTGACTCTTCAAAATTTTGTCCCCATGTGACTAGTTTTGCCATGAGCGAATCATAGAATGGTGAAACTGTACATCCTGGATACAGGTAAGTGTCACATCGAACTCCCGGCCCGGATGGAATTGTAACGTCCGGTACAGGACCAGTAGATGGTGCAAAGTCCAAAAACGTATCTTCTGCATTTATTCTGCATTCAATTGCATAGCCATTCATCTTTAGATCTTTTTGCTTAAATGGAATTGGCTCCCCATTTGCAATATCAATTTGTAATTTTACCAAATCTAATCCAGAAACAAGTTCTGTAATTGGATGCTCTACTTGTAATCTAGCATTAATTTCAATAAAATAAAACTCCCCATTATCTGCCCTAAGAAATTCTGCGGTTCCAAGATTGGTATATCCTACTGCGTTAGCTGCGCTAATGACTAGTTCTCCAATTCTATCCCTTGTTTTTTGATCAACTGCTGGCGAGGGAGTTTGCTCGATAAGCTTTTGGTTACGCCTTTGAATCGAGCATTCCCTTTCAAATATGTGAATGGTATTGCCATGCTTGTCTCGCGCTAACTGATACTCAATGTGACGAATTTTCTCAAGGAATTTTTCAACAAGGATTGCAGATTTCCCAAAGGCGGCTATTGACTCACCTGTTACAGTCTCATACGCTTCACGCAGTTCCTTGTCATTGTTTACTAGCCTGATCCCTCGTCCTCCACCACCATAAACTGACTTTAGTAAAACTGGATATCCGATTTTGTTTGCAATGCTTAAAGCCTCTTCAACGTCTTTTACAAGATCTGGACTTCCCGGCACTGTAGGAACTTTGGCTTTTAACATGGCAGCTTTGCACCTCATCTTATCGCCGCAAAGATCCATCGATGCAGAAGACGGACCGATGAAATTGATCTTATTGTCTTCACACAGTTTTGCAAAGTCAGAGTTTTCAGAAAGGAAGCCATAGCCTGGATGGACTGCATCTGCGCCAGACGCAAGAATGACTTCCATGATTTTTTCTTGATTTAGATAACTTTCTTTTGGCGCTGCCTTGCCAATATGATACGCTTCATTTGCTTGTTTTACATGCAAGGAATTGTAGTCTTCGTCAGAATAAACTGCAACAGTTTTGATTCCCAAAGCTTTGCATGTGCGTATGACTCTAAGGGCAATCTCGCCCCTATTTGAAATCAGAATTTTTTCAATCATAATACTCACAAGTTGATGTTTCCGTGTTTTCTTGGAAGCTGCTTGTCCCGCTTGTTTGCAAGCATCTCAAGCGCCTTAATCAGCATCGGCCGTGTTTGTGCCGGGTCAATTACTGCATCGACTGATCCATTTGATGCAGCCACGTATGGGTTTGCAAATTTCTCGTTAAATTCATCAGTTAGTTGTTTTTTGAGCTCCTTTGGATTTTTTGCTGCGTCAAGATCCTTTTTGTTCATAATTTTAACTGCCGACTCAGAGCCAAGGACTGCTATTTGTGCAGTTGGCCATGCGTAGTTGATGTCGGTTCGCAGGTATTTGCTTCCCATTGCGATATATGCGCCACCGTATGCCTTGCCTATTACGAGTGTTATTTTGGGAACCGTTGCTTCACAATATGCATACAAAAGCTTGCTTCCGTGTCTGATTATGCCGTTGTGTTCTTGGTTTGTGCCCGGCATGTATCCTGGTGTGTCCACCAAAGAAATTATTGGGATGTTAAAGGAGTCGCAAAATCTGATGAATCGTGAAGCCTTGTTTGACGAGTCAATATCAAGTGCACCTGCAAGATAAAGTGGCTGGTTTGCAACAATCCCTACAGTTTTTCCATGCATTCTTGCAAATCCCACCATAACATTTTGCGCAAACAATTCATGGACTTCAAAGAATTGGTGATTGTCCACAATCGAGAGAACTATTTCTTTCATGTCGTACGGTTGCAGCGAGTTTTCTGGAATTTTGTTTATTAGATTGTGATCCATTCTGTTTGGATCATCATCGCTTACAACCAGTGGGGAGTCTTCTGTATTGTTTGCAGGAAGGTATGAAAGCAAAGTTTTGATCTTATCAAAACAGTCATACTCATTTTTTGCAACAAAGTGCGCAACCCCGCTTTTTGTTCCGTGTGTTATTGCTCCGCCCAGATCTTCAAACGATACCTCTTCACCAAGAACTGTCTTTACCACCTCAGGACCTGTCACGTACATGGTTCCGGCTTTTTCAACCATTATAACAAAGTCCGTCATTGCAGGTGAATATACTGCCCCTCCTGCAGATGGGCCTATACTTGCAGTGATTTGTGGAACGACCCCAGAGGCAAGCTCGTTGTGATAGAAAATGTCTGCAAACCCATCAAGGCTTAGAATGCCTTCCTGAATTCTTGCTCCGCCAGAGTCAATTATTCCAATTATTGGGCATCCTGTGCGTGTTGCATGATCCATGAGTTTTGTAATTTTTTTAGCCCCCATCTGGCTTAGCGTTCCACCCAGAACTGTAAAATCATATGCGAAGACAAACACCTGTCTTCCGTTAATTGTGCCATAACCAGTAATCACGCCGTCTGTAAAGAACTTCTTTTTTTGCATGTCATATTCATAATAATGATGAGTTACCAAGGCGTCAATCTCAGTAAAGCTTCCCTCATCCAAAAGAAGGTTGATTCGTTCTCTTGCAGTGAGTTTTCCCTTTTCGTGCTGTGCTAGAATTCTGTCTTGTCCACCCGCAGTAAGTGCTTTGTTTTGTTTTTCTAAAAATTTTTCAATCTTTTCAGAATGCATATGACCCCGCAACAAATGACCGCATAGCAGACTATATTAATTTTAGATCCATGATGGAGCTTTAGGGTAAAAAACTAGATCGCGTTTTGGGTTTGGTTTTTGCGCAGCACAAAAAATTTGTTAGTTAGATTTTGTTAAAAGATCATTCTGTTCTTAATTTGTCTCTGCCGCCCTTTGCCGTCCTAAAGACATTCATTCCAACATTATAATTCTCATACAGATAGCCAAGTGTCTTTAGATCCTCTTCTGCTTGATTGATTTTTACTTTATTTGCTTCCGGATCACGCTTTAATCGCTCAAGTGTTTCTATTTTTTCTTTGGTCAAGTCAACGATACCTAGCTCATAGTTTGATGTTCTCCGAAATTCAGGACTGAGAACACGTGTGGGGTTGTATGTGGGGACCAGATACGTCATTTCATCCATTTTTTCTTCTTTTTTTGGCTTGATCTTGGTGTGTTCAGTCCAACTAGTTCAATTCTTTTGTGGGCGGACTTTAAGGGTTTATCTTTAGTTTGAGCAGATTTTTGTTAGTTTTTGGCAGTTCAGTCTTGTTGAAGTTTTGGAATTGTTATTGTAAATGTGGTTGGATTGTTTTTTACTGAAATGGAGCCGTTGTGGTCCTCAACAATCTTCCTGCATATTGATAATCCCAATCCCGTTCCCGTTCTTTTTGTTGTAAATAATGGCTCAAAGATCCTTGGTAAAACCTCATCAGGTATTCCCAAACCTGTGTCTTTGATTTCAATTTTTACTTCATCGTTTTGCTCAAAAATCTGGATTATGATTGTACCACCATCTTCCATTGCATGAATAGAATTTTGAATCATATTTGTTAGCACCCTTTGCATTTTGTAGCTGTCACATACGACAGTAACATCACAGTTTGGAAGCTCGACTAGTACATTATCTGGCTTGTGTATATTTAGAAGCGAATCATTTAAAATTTTCATGATGTTACTGCCTTCAAATTGCATGGGTGAGTCTTTGAGAAAGTTCAAAATGTCTTCAAGCTGATCGGTGATTCCATTTACGGCTCTTTCCATTCTGCCTAGGGAATCAAGCATTATCTTATCTTCCTGTTTTGAATAGCGTAATTTCAAAAGGTCCACCTGTACTTTGATTACGTTTAGTGGGTTTCGTATATCGTGTGCCATCCTAGACGATAGCTCGCCCATGATTGTGAATTTTTCATTGTTGGAAAACTTGAATGCTTTTTTGTCAAGCTCGCGTTGAAGTAACATTTGTTTTTCTGTCAGGAATTTTTTTGCCCGCTCAAGACTTTTTGATTGTTTTTTAATTAATGTCTGAATGTTGTTTAACTCTTTTCTCTCTTCCTCAATTATACTGTCAATGGTACTGACCCTGTCTCTCCTTGTATCCTTTGAATCCACGATTAAAATTTGCTCAGCTGTATTTTTCGTTAATTTTTGTGATTTATTGCCATCACGTCCAATCTGACTTTCTTGTTGGTTTTGAAGATCTTCATCTGTGTTTTGGGTGGGTGTTTTTGAGAAATATATCATTCTCCCATTATTAGTAGATAGGTCATCCTCTGTATTCTTTTTATGAATAAACTTTGCCAACACATACACGTTATATTGATGTCTCATATCGTCATATCTGATCAAATTGCACGAGCTTGCTTTAAAATCGTGGTAAATGCTGGAACAAAAAACAAGTTTAATAAAATCAGATCTGCCAGAAAAACAACATGTTGTTTGGAGTTTTTGCGACACATAGCCCAGAGTCATGTCCTCTAAACAATAAGGATAGTAAAAAGATCTTTTTAGGGATTGAGGGCAAGCTAAAAGCTAACCTAAAAAAATTCAACATTTCCAAAATCGTGGGTTTTTACATGTCTGTTCTTGAACACCAGTGGATCATCATCTTGGATGCAAAAACTGCCCACGACATTGAGCAGTTTTGTATCAGTGTTGGGATTTCGGCAATTAGCACAGTCAAGATTGTGCCAATCAATGACTTTGCAGTTACGGCAAACAAGCTTAGATCTCAAAAATAATTTCAACGCAAGATCATTTTGTGATGCATCAGATTAGAAGAAATTGTTTGCGCAAATTGAAATGTCGTGTTAGTCTGTCTTTAGGTTTAACAACACAAAGTTCTTTTTTACTGCATTTTGATAAGCGATAAAAGAATCCTTAGAGTCGCTGCATTTTTTACAGATACATAATTCCGATACAGACTCTCTGTCACAGTCATCAAAGAATTCACATTTTTGGCATCCGGCTGGCCCGCCGCAAATTATACATTTTAGCTCCTTTACTTCTTTGGATGCGCATTTTTCGTGTTTGACTCCAATCCCTTTTGCCCAAAGACCCATCTCATTTACTTCGATTTTCTGGCTGCATACTATGCAAGTGCCGGGAAATTTCATTGGTATTTTTCGCCAGCTCATCTTAGCAGATCAATTTCCTTTTGGAGTATTTCGTCATATTCCGGACTTAATTCCATCTCTAGTTTTTTGTTTTTCATGCAAAACAAAATGTATGGAAGATAAAATGTCGCAATTGTACTTTTCGAGACATGAAATTTTTTTGCAAGCAAGGCTCCAAGTGCTTTGATTGTTTTTCCATCCCATCTTAATCTGTTCAAAAGTGGCCATGAAAGGTTGTACTGTGAAAACTGTACTGGCAGATTCTCCTCATACAGCCTTAGCAAAATGTTGTCTAGATATCTAAGTAATCGCCATTCCTGCGTTCTCATTATTTTTCCATACAACATGTCTGCTTCCGATATGACGCCAAGCATCTTTGCGAGGTCTTTGCTCTGCAGGTTGCTAGACACAATGCTTGAATAAAATGCGTTGATTTTTTCTCTTGGATCGATTCGCAGTGAGTACAGCACAACCTGCGCTTCTTCTTTTGATTTTGCCTTAAAGAAAGCGTTTACTGCTGCGTCGATGTTGAGAGTTTCAAACGATTTTTCTGTTGGGGGATCAAAGCCAGTTACATGTGCCTGCGCCATGTTTAGAAGCGATCTGATGTCTCCGCGTGAGTCTATGATTATCTTGATTGTAGCGCCAGGCCCAAGCGTAGCTCCTTCTTCTTTTAGGACCTTTTGTAGGTACAATCCAAGTAGTCTTGGCGGAAGCGGTTTTAGGTAAATTGGCTTTGTTGTCTTTTTGATGTTTTTCATCTTGTCTGATTGATCAGAGTTTGCTGCCAAAATTATTGGAACTGTTGGCTCTTTGAGAATTTTTATCAGTGCCTCTACTCCGCCAAAATCGGCCCGACCATGAATCCCATCTACCTCATCGACAAAAATCATTGGCTTGCCAAGCAACGTTACGTTTCCCAAAAGCGGGGTTAAGATCTCTTCAATGTTTGCCTTGTTTCTAACATCGCTTGCATTAAGCCCGATTAGGTCGTATCCAAATTCCTTTGCTGCAAGCTGTGCAAGTGTTGTTTTGCCAATCCCCGGAGGACCAACTAGTAATACTGGCTTTACGCCCTTTTTCCATTTTACGAGCCAGTCAACAAATGATTTACGAGCCTCTTCGTTTCCAACCATATCTATTATTTTTTTAGGTCGGTGTTTTTCAGACCACATCATATCTTTTTCACTTTGGAATTTTTGATGAAAATTCATCCCAGAGATTTGCCTTCTCTAGTTGGTTGAACCAGTATTGGTTGTAGTGCTCAACAGTCAAAAACAAAAACTCCAAAAATTCCGTGTGAGAAAAGTCTTTTGGCAAAAGCTCCAGTGCCAGCCTTGCATCGCTCAGATAGAGTTCACTTTTTTTCATGGTAAAAACAAATCCCGCCTCTACATTATTTGTCAAAAGTGAGTAATAAAGAGGCCACGAAGGTATTTTGACAAACTTGTTTTTTATCGAGTCCTCAATTTCGTTTCCACACCCAACAGACTCTGCAGCCCTTGCCATGCCAAGATAAAAGATCTCACCAAGCGGATTTTTTGCCAAAGCCATGTTTCTGCCGGCAGTTCCCATTACTGCGCGATATTTTTTGTAGCATTGGTTCATCTGTTCTTCCGTAATTTTTGTTGGATTCGCCTTGAGTTTGGTATCGGTGTACTGGCCAAGGCGGGCATCCCTGAATCCTTCTTCAAATTCGCGTAGGATTTCTTCTCCGCCTTTTGCAATTTTTGCACGCGCAAGCCTCAAAATATATGGGTTCATGAGCTTGTAATCGTCAAGATATTCCAAGTCTTCGTCTTTGTCTACGATTCTGTCCATCGGCTCAGACAAATCGATTGCTATTATGTGGCCGTCAACTAGGTCTTGGCGCATTTGAGCATTCTTGTTTCCATAAAATCCCGATGCGGCGTCATAAAGTGCGTTAAATACTGGCAGAGTCATCTTTACAAAATTAGAGTTTAGGATTCTAAGAACCCGATCCTTTAGGACGTCACGGTTTTCAAGCCTTGACTTTATGTCAGGAATTTGTGAATCTTGCAGAATTATTTCAGTAGAACCGACCTCTTGCGCAAATTCTTTTTGTGTTGATGAGGCGGACGCATCTGATTTTATTTCTCGGAGTAAATCGTCTGTGAAACGATCCGCAAATTTTGGAAATTCTGCTTCTGCTTCTTCTTTGTACTGATTGAAAAGCTTGAATCCTTTTGATTTAAAGAGGCCTTGTTTTAGTATCTGTTTGCCGGGTTTTGTTGACATTAGCGCTTCTTTGCTTACAACAGACTGATCCTTACTACTCACAGTGGCAAACTCTTTTTCTTGTTATTTATGCTTTCAAAGTATCCTTAGCTTAAATTACGAAAAATTCCAGACACGTTGTGCAACCAATTGATGTTCTCAAAGAAGCATCGAAACTAGTCTACAAAAATGTAAAAGATCTTGCTGGAACCAAAGCAGCTGCAGAAGACCATGGTGTTGGAAGAGGTGGAGACATATCTCGCAAAATTGACATTGTAGCAGAAAAAACTGTTTTAGATTATCTAAAAAAAATAAAATTTGATTGTATTGTTCTTGGCGAAGAATGTGGCAGGGTTGAACTATCAAAA
>Ga0214471_10000916_pt1 | contig 23893 bp, 19 predicted proteins | sample RVTome_5_FD_207665 | JGI IMG/M metagenome (GOLD analysis project Ga0214471, IMG submission 207665) | Soil microbial communities from uranium-contaminated site in the Upper Colorado River Basin, Wyoming, United States - RVT142D155 | ecosystem: Environmental > Terrestrial > Soil > Contaminated >... | reverse complement strand
TTCGTCGGCTTCGTGTTCTTCCCGAAATCGCCGCGCCATGTAACGACGGCGCGGGCCGGCGGGCTGGCCCGTAACGTGCCCAAGGACGTCACCCGCGTCGGCCTGGTGGTCGACGCCACCGACGATCTCTTGGCCGACATCGCCAACACTGCCGGCCTCGACATGCTGCAGCTGCACGGGTCGGAGACGCCGGCGCGCGCCGCCGAAATCCGCAAGCGCTTCGGACTCAAGGTGATGAAGGTGGTGCCGGTCGCCGAATTCGGCGACGTCGCCAAGGCGCGCGCCTACGAGGCGATCTGCGACCGGCTGATGTTCGACGCCATGCCGCCCATGGGCGCCAGCCGCCCCGGCGGCAACGCGCGCGCCTTCGACTGGGCATTATTGAAGGGCCTGAAAACGAAGCTGCCGTGGCTGCTGGCCGGCGGACTGACGGCGCAAAACCTGGCAACCGCGGTGCGCTTGAGCGGCGCCAAGGCGGTCGACGTTTCGAGCGGCGTCGAGGATCGGCCCGGCGTCAAGAGCATATTGAAAATAAAGGAATTTTTGCAGGCCGCGGCGGTGCTCCCGTGTCCCTGATCGGCCAATAAACGGCTGTTTTTACGGACGCTTTGTGGTTTATTAGCGCCAACCCAAGGGACGACCCATGAACAAGTTGAACACCTACCGCGCCGGGCCCGACGAGGCCGGGCACTTCGGCATCTATGGCGGCCGCTTCGTCGCCGAGACGTTGATGCCGCTGATCCTCGAGGTCGAGAAGGCGTACGCCGAGGCCAAGGCGGACCCCGACTTCTGGGACGACTTCCACCGTCACATGAAGCACTACGTCGGCCGGCCGAGCCCGCTTTATCTGGCGCAGCGCCTGACCATGCACTTCGGCGGCGCCAAGATCTACCTCAAGCGCGACGAGCTCAACCACACCGGCGCCCACAAGATCAACAACACCGTCGGCCAGATCCTGTTGGCACGGCGGATGGGAAAGACCCGCGTCATCGCCGAGACCGGCGCCGGCCAGCACGGGGTGGCGACGGCGACGGTGTGCGCGCTGTTCGGAATCCCGTGCGTGGTCTACATGGGCGAGACCGACATCGAGCGCCAGGCGCCGAACGTATTCCGCATGAAACTGCTCGGCGCCGAGGTGCGCCCGGTCTCCGCCGGCACCGGCACGCTGAAGGACGCCATGAACGAGGCGTTGCGCGACTGGGTCGCCAACGTCGACGACACCTTCTATATCATCGGCACGGTCGCCGGCCCGCACCCGTACCCGGCGATGGTGCGCGATTTCCAGGCCGTCATCGGCAACGAGGTGCGCGAGCAGATCATGGAAGCCGAGGGCCGGCTGCCGGACACACTGGTCGCCTGCATCGGCGGCGGCTCCAACGCCATGGGCCTGTTCCATCCGTTCCTCGACGACGAGGAAGTGCGTATTATCGGCGTCGAGGCCGCCGGCCTCGGCATCGAGACCGGCAAGCACTGCGCGTCGCTGACCGCCGGCGCACCGGGGGTGCTGCACGGCAACCGCACTTACTTGCTGCAGACTGACGATGGTCAGATTCTCGACGGCCATTCGATTTCGGCCGGGCTCGACTATCCCGGCATTGGACCGGAGCATTCGTGGCTAAGTGATTCAGGACGCGTCGAGTACGTGTCGATCACCGACAAGGAGGCGCTCGCCGCCTTCCAGCTGTGCACGCGGATGGAGGGCATCATCCCAGCGCTGGAACCGGCGCACGCGCTCGCCTACGTCGCCAAGATCGCAGGCGACCTGCCGAAAGACCACTTGCTGGTGATGAATATGTGCGGACGCGGCGACAAGGATGTGTTCACGGTCGCCCGCCACCTCGGCATCGAGCTCAAGACATGAGCAAAGCCGCCGCCTCGCCGACCGCATCCCGCATCGGCCGTCGTTTCGACAAGCTGAAGAAGGAAGACCGCGCCGGGCTGGTCACCTTCGTCACCGCCGGCGATCCTGACCTCGCGACCTCGGCGGAAATCCTGCGCGGCCTGCCTGCCGCCGGCGCCGACCTGATCGAGCTCGGCATGCCGTTCTCCGATCCGATGGCCGACGGCCCGGCGATCCAAGCGAGCTCGCTGCGCGCGCTCAAGAGCGGCATGAGATTGAAGAAGACGCTGAAACTGGTCGCCGACTTCCGACGCAAGGACGCCGAGACACCGGTGGTGCTGATGGGCTACTACAACCCGATCTACGTCTATGGCGTCGACCGCTTCGTCGCCGACGCCGTGAAAAGCGGCGTCGACGGGCTGATCGTCGTCGACCTGCCGCCGGAGGAAGTGGACGAGCTGTGGCAGCCGGCCAGGGCCGCCGGCATCGACTTCATCTTCCTGACCGCGCCGACGTCGGACGACAAGCGGCTGCCGAAGATCGTGGCGCGCGCCACCGGCTTCATCTACTACGTTTCGATCACCGGCATCACCGGCACGCGGTCCGCGTCCGTCGCCGACGTGAAGAAGGCGGTGCAGCGCATCCGCAAACACACGCGGCTGCCCATTGGCGTCGGTTTTGGCATCAGGACGCCGGAGCAGGCGGCGGAGATCGCCGCTGTCGCCGACGCCGCGGTGGTTGGCTCGGCCCTGGTCGACATCGTCGCCGGCGGCCTCGACGCCAAGGGTAAGCCGAAACCGGGCCTCGCGGGCCGCGTGCTCGATCGCGTCGCGGTGCTCGCCGAGGGCGTCCGCCGGGCCCGGATGAAGGTAGCCTAAGACAATGAACTGGCTGAAGAATTTCGTAAGGCCGAAGCTCCGTAAACTGGTCGGCGGCGGCAAGGACGTGCCCGACAACCTGTGGCACAACTGCGCCAACTGCCAGCAGATGGTGTTCCACCGCGACCTCGAAAAGAACCTCAACGTCTGCCCCCATTGCGGCTGCCACCTGCGGGTCAACGCGCGGCTGAGGCTGTCGATGCTCACCGACGACGGGCAGTACCAGACGGTGCCGCTGCCGCCGACCGTCGCCGATCCGCTGAAGTTCCGCGACCGCCGTAAGTACACCGACCGCCTGAAGGAGGCGCGCGCCGAAACCGGCGCCGGCGACGCGCTGACCGTCGCCACCGGCCGCATGGGCGGCATCGACGTGGTGATCGCGGTGCTCGACTTCCAGTTCATGGGCGGCTCGATGGGCCTCGCCGTCGGCGAGGGACTGCTGACGGCGGCGCGGCTTGCGGTTTCGCGGCGCTCGCCGCTGATCGTCGTATCATCCTCGGGCGGCGCCCGCATGCAGGAAGGCATCTATTCGCTGATGCAGATGGCCCGCACCACCATCGCCGTCGAGGAGATTCGCGAGGCTGGGCTGCCCTACGTCGTGGTGCTCGCCGATCCGACAACCGGCGGCGTCACCGCGTCGTTCGCGATGCTCGGCGACGTCGCCATCGCCGAGCCGGGCGCGATCATCGGCTTCGCCGGCCAACGGGTGATCGAACAGACCATCCGCGAGACCCTGCCGGAGGGCTTCCAGCGCGCCGAGTACCTGCTCGACCACGGCATGGTCGACATGGTCGTGCACCGGGTCGAGCTGCGCGACACTCTGATCCGGGTGCTGTCACTGCTGATGCGCCGCGGCCCGGCGGCGCGAACGCGGCCGATGCTGGATGCCGACGGCGCACTTCCGGCCCCCTATCCGGGGGCCAATCCCGCCAACCCGGGAAAGGGCGGCAACCCACACGCACGATAAGCGGGCGATGTCCGATCCTCAGCCCATCCTCGAACGCCTTCTGCACCTGCATCCGAAGCTGATCGATCTGCAGCTCGACCGGGTATGGAAGTTGTTGGGCGAGCTCGGTGCGCCACACCTGAAGATGCCGCCGGTGGTGCACGTCGCCGGCACCAACGGCAAAGGTTCGGTGATCGCCATGATGCGCGCCGCACTCGAGGCTGCCGGCTACAAGGTCCACGTCTATACCTCGCCACACCTAGTGCGATTCAACGAGCGCATCCGCATCGCCAGCAAGCTGATCGAGGACGACGAGCTGACCGAGGTCCTGGAGGTCTGCGAGCGCACCAACAACAACCGCCCGATCACCTTTTTCGAGATCACCACGGCGGCGGCGTTCCTGGCGTTTTCGCGCCGTCCCGCCGACGTGACCCTGCTGGAAACCGGACTCGGTGGCCGGCTGGATGCCACTAACGCCATACGCAACGCGGTGCTGACGGCGATCACGCCGATCTCGATGGACCATCAGCAGCACCTCGGCAACACGCTGGCCGCGATCGCCGGCGAGAAGGCGGGAATCCTGAAGAAAGGCGTGCCGTGCGTCGTCTCGGCGCAGCCGCGCGACGCGGAAGACGCGATCGCCGAGAAGGCGACAGCGGTCGGCGCGCCGCTGGTCATCGAGGGCCTTGACTGGACCGTCCGCCACGGGCCCGAGGGCATTGTCATCAATGCCGGCGGCCACATCCGAGAGTTCCCGCTGCCATCGCTCGAAGGCCCGCACCAGGCGCAGAATGCGGGGATCGCGGTGGCTTTGCTGGATCGGCTGCCCGGGTTCAAGCTCGCCGACGGCCAGATCGCCGCCGGTCTCAAGAACATCGAATGGCCGGCGCGCCTGCAGCGCCTGCGCCGCGGGCCGATACGCGGGGCGCTCGGCCCGGAGTTCGCGCTGTGGTTGGACGGCGGCCACAACCCGGGCGCCGCCGACGCGCTCGCCGCTTGGCTGGCGCAGCGCGAGCCGTTGCCGTTGCACCTGGTGTTCGGAATGCTCAATACCAAGGATCCGGAAGGGTTCCTGAGGCCGCTAGTGCCGTACGTGCATTCCGTCTACACGGTGCCGATCAAGGGCCAGGAGAACTGTTGCAGCCCCGCCGAGTTGGCCCGCGTTGCAACGGGCCTCGGACTGACGGCAACGGCGTGCGACGACGTGCGCGGCGCAATGCGCACCATCCGCGCCAACGAGATCGGCCCGGCCCGGGTATTGATCGCCGGCTCTCTCTATCTCGCCGGATCGGTGCTGGCCGAGAACGGCTAGATCGCGTTACAGTCATGATCTCGCAGATAAAAGAGAAGCGGCCATGATCGTCGAGCAAATCTGGACCGGCAACGCGTATCGCAACTTCAACTACCTGATCGCCTGCCCGGAGACCGGTGAGGCGCTGGCCGTCGATCCGCTCGACCACCAGAAGTGCCTAGCCCGCGCCAAGGACAAGGGCTGGACGATCACCCAGATCCTCAACACGCACGAGCACGGCGATCACACCGGCGGCAACGGATCGATGATCGCCGCCACCGGCGCCAAGCTGCTGGCGCACGCCGGCGCCATCGGGCGCATCGCCGGCATCGACCGCGGCCTCAAGGCCGGCGACGTGATCAGGGTCGGCAAATCGGTCGAGTTGGAATGCCTGGATACCCCCGGCCACACCATGAGCCACATCTGCCTGCTCGGCCATACGGACCAGCCGGCTCTCTTCTGCGGCGACACGCTGTTCAACGCCGGCGCCGGCAATTGCCACGGCGGCGGTCATCCGAACGCGCTCTATACGACGTTCGCGACGCAGCTGGCGAAGCTGCCCGATGCGACTCTGATCTATCCAGGCCACGACTACATCACCAACAACCTGCGCTTCACGCTGGACCGCGAGCCCGACAACAGGCGCGCCAAGGCGCTGCTGAAGGAGGTCGAGAACCAGGACCCGGCGGGGGCGCTGGTCTCGACCTTGGCGCTGGAGAAGGAGATCAACACTTTCTTCCGCCTGCACAGCCCGAGCGTCATCAAGCGACTGCGCGAGGCGTTCCCCGACCTGCCCGACGACCCCGACCCGAAGACGGTGTTCCTGAAGCTGCGCGAGCTCCGCAACAAGTGGTAGAACGGGCCGGCCGGCCGCCTTCGAAAAGCCTTTGACAAATATATGAATACGTGTTCATATATTTTAACCATTGTCGGGAGGCAGCTCGTGCGCGAAGACCAAGCCATTGAAATCGCCGAAATCTTCCGTCTGCTGGGGGATCCGACGCGGCTCCGTATCGTCGTCTGCTGCCTGAATCAGCCCAAGAACGTCGCCGCCATCGCCGCCGCCGTCGGCGCCTCGCCGTCGCTGGCCAGCCACCATCTGCGACTGTTGCGCGCCGGCCGCTTGGTGCGCGCCGACCGCCACGGCCGCCAGGTCTTCTACGCCGCCGCGGACGCGCACGTGCGCTCGATCGTCAATGACATGATCGACCACGCCACCGAGACCGAAGGCGTGGCGCACCATCACGCCGCCGACGAGGTCGCATGACGCGCCCCACCGTCGATTGCTGCAAGCTGGAAACGCCGCCCGTGGTCACCGCCGCCTACCGGCGGGCGTTGACGGCGGCGCTCGTCATCAACGCCGTCATGTTCGTGGTCGAGATGACCGCTGGCCTGTGGGGAAAGTCGGTGGCGTTGCAGGCCGACGCGGTGGACTTCCTCGGCGATTCCGCCACTTATGCCATCACGCTGATGGTGCTCGGCATGAGCGTCCGCTGGCGCGCCGGCTCGGCGATCGTGAAGGGGCTGTCCATGGGCGGCTTCGGGCTGTGGGTGACCGGCGCCACCGTCTATCACCTGCTCACCGGCTCGCTGCCGAGCGCCGCCATCATGGGCTCGACCGGCGTGCTGGCGCTGATCGCCAACCTGACGTCGGCGGCGATTCTCTATCGCCACCGTTTCGGCGACAGCAACATGCGCTCGGTGTGGTTGTGCACCCGCAACGATGCCATCGCCAACCTCGCCGTCATTGCGGCGGCGAGCGGCGTATGGGCATCGGCGACCGGCTGGCCGGACCTCGTCGTCGGCGCGGTGATGGCGACGCTGGCACTGTCCAGCGCCATCGCCGTGCTGCGCCAAGCATCGGGCGAACTGCGCGCCGCCGCCGGCTGAAGGCGAGCGGGCGCAAACGAAAACCCCGCCGGACGCGGCGGGGCCTCAATGGAGCGAAAAAACTCCCGGCGGTCATAGCACCGATTCGATCCACTCAACCAGCTTGCCCTTCGGCAGCGCCCCGATCTTGGTTGCCGCGACCTCGCCGTTCTTGAACAGGATCAAGGTCGGGATGCCACGCACGCCGTATTTGGACGGCGTCGTCGGGTTGTCGTCGATGTTGATCTTGGCGACGGTCACGCGGTCGCCCATTTCCTTCGCCAATTCCTCGAGCGCCGGCGCGATCTGCTTGCACGGGCCGCACCATTCCGCCCAGAAGTCGACGAGCACCGGATTTGCAGCGTTAAGGACGTCGGTGTCGAACGAATCGTCGGTGACGTTCTTCGGCATTTTCCAAATCCCCTCAATCACTTAAAGTACGCCCCGAGGTTCGGCCCCGGGGCTTTCGGGGGGCGTTCTCGCCCGCGTCGGTTGCCTTCGAATCTAGGGGTCGGCCGCGCACCCGTCAAGGCGCGCCCTTCAAGGCGAATGGGCGTCGAGAATCCGCGCACTCAGGGGCATCAGCCGCGGCCCGGCCGTCCACAACAGCACCGCCTCGACGACCCGTCCCGGATAGATTTTCGCGAGCGCCCAGCGATAAGCCGCCATCTGCCGCAGGTATGCGGGCGCGACGTCGTCTTCCTTTTCCGGCGGCGGCCGGTTGGTCTTGAAATCGACGACGGTGACCGTCTCGTCCGTAACCACCAGCCGGTCGACCTGTCCCGAAATCGCGCGCGCGCCGGCGCCGTCGCCGACCAAACCGGCGATCGGCACTTCGGCCAGGCTGCCGGGCTGGAACAGGTGCGCGAACGCGGGATCGGAAAGCACGGCCAGCGTCTCGGCGACGATCTCGCCTTGCGCGTCCTCGGCGAGCGCCAGCGCCGGCCGGGACACGAAGGCACGCACCGCCGCTTCGCGCCTGTCGGGCGCCAGATTGGGAAGACTCTGCAGCAGCCGGTGCACGATCAGCCCGCGCTTGAAGCGCTCACCGTCGTCGCGACCGAGCGGCGACGATACCGCCGGCTCGTCCTCGATCGGCCGCGACGGCGTCAGCGGCTTAGCGGGCTCTGGCTCCGGCGCCGGATCGGCGAGCGCCCACGCCGGCGACGACTCGGCCTCGGCCTTGGCGGGTCGCGCCATCCTACCGTCCGGCGGCGCGGTCTGCGCCTCGGCGACGCGCACCACTGTCTCGCCCGAAGCGGGCGTCGTCTCGGCGCCAAGCGCGCGCACCGCCGGTTCGATCAGGTCGTACCAGCAGCCGTCGTCGCGGCCGCGCTTGTTCTCGAAGCCGCATATGTAAAGCCGGTCGCGGGCGCGGGTCATGGCGACGTAGAGCAGCCGACGGTACTCGCGCTCGATGTCGGCGCGGGCGGTTGAGTGCAGAGCTGCGGCGAGCGCGTCCTCGTCGCCCTTGGCCGGCCGCCACAGCATGATCTCGTCGTCGTCTTCGCCGCCGTGGCGCCAGTGGATATGCGGATCGAGCCGCGCGTCGGGCAGCGAGCAGGTGTCGGGTAGGAACACGATGCCGGCCTCCAGGCCCTTGGCGCCGTGCACGGTCAGCACCCGCACCTCGTCGCGGCCGCGCTCCATCTCGCGCTTGATCTCGGTGTTGCCGAGCTCGAGCCAGTACAGGAACGCCTGCAGGGACGGCTGGTGGTCGCGCTCGAAGTCGAGCGCCTGGGCGAGGAAGCCCTCGACCGGCTCGGCAACCTCGGCGCCGAGGCGGGCGAACAACTGCCGCCGGCCACCGTCGGGTCCAAGCAGCCGCGAATAGAACTCGAACGGCGGCGTGAAGTCGGCGCGCTCGAGCCACGCCGCCAGCGTCGCCCGGGCGACAGCGAAATCCGGTCGCTCGCCGGCGCGCGCCTTCAGCGTTTCCCAGAGCGTCGTTTTCCGTCCGTGGGCGAGATCGAACAACGCCTTGTCGTCGAAGCCGGCGAACGGGCCCTTCAGCACCGTGGCGGTGTTGAGGTCGTCCTCCGGCAAGAGCGCGAAGCGGCCGGCCGCCACCAGGTCCATGACCGCGATGTGGTCGAGCAGCTTCAGGCGATCGCGGCCGGCAACGGGGATGTCCCGGCGCTCGAGCGCCTTCACCATCTGGTCGGCGAAGGTGCCGCGGCTGCGCACCAAAATCATGATATCGCCGGGCTCAATCGGGCGCGCCGCCGATTCCAGGATCTCGCCTCGGTCGAGCCAGCTGCGGATGGTGGCGGCGATCTTGTCGGCGAGGCGCACCCGTGGGCTCTCTGGCGACGGCTTGTCGAACGGCCAGTCCCACGGCCGGGTCTCCGGCTCGTCGTCCGGCTTCAGGGTCGGCCACAGCTCGACCAGGCCGGCCTGGCCTGCGCGCTCTGTGTGATGGAGGATCGGGTGCGCGTCGAACGACAATCCGTCGCGGGCGGCAGGGTTCTCGAACGCCTTGTCTACCACCTTAAGCACCGCCGACGCCGAGCGATGCGAGCGCTCGAGCTCGACTTCCTGGAGTCGGCGGCCGATACCGGCCAGCCGTTTGCGGAAATGGTCGCGCAGTCGGCCGAACACCGCCGGGTCGGCGCCCTGGAAGCTGAAGATCGACTGCTTCTCGTCGCCGACCGCGAACACGGTGCGCGGGCTCGGCCGGTCGTCGTCGCGGGCGCCGCGGCCGGAGAAGAAGTCGCCGGCCAGCCGCTCGACGACGTGCCACTGGTCCGGGCTGGTGTCCTGCGCCTCGTCGACGAGAACGTGGTCGATGCCGCCGTCGAGCTTGTAGTGCACCCAACTGACGCCGTCGTCCGTGGCCAGCAGCCGGCCGGCGTCGGCGATCAGGTCGTCATAGTCGCGGAGCGCGCAAGCGCGCTTGATCTCCTCGTAAGCCGCGACCATCGCTTCGCCGACGGTCAGCAAGGCCGCCGTCGCTTCGGCGATGGCGACCGACTTCAGCTTCGCCATCACTGATGCCACGCGATCCTGCTCATCGAGCAGAATACCGGCGGCCTCCGGGTCTGCCTCCTTTGCCTTCTTGGTAACAAGGTTTTTCTCCGCGACCGGCTCCAATTTTTGGGTCACGAAAATCGTCGCATAATCGTCAATGAACGTCTCGGCGCGGCGGGTAGCGTCGAGCTTCAGCCACCGGCGGATCGCCTCGGCGCGGGGTTTGTCCGATTTTCCGCCCTTGGCTAACGCCGCCGCCGCACGCTCGAGGCCGGCCTTATCGAAGGCGTTGCCTCGGGTCGCCGCGGCGATCACCGTCGCCCGGGTGTCGCTGGCGGTAATGTTTTGCGCCCGGCGCAGCCGAGCGAGCAGGCCGTCGCGACCCCCTGCCGCCGCGAGAGCCCTGCGCAGCCGCCCGCGCTGCTTATCGAGGTCGGCCATCAGCTTCTGGAAATCCTCGGCGCCGACCAGGCCGGCGAGGTGCGCCATGGCGTCGCCGATCGCCGTCTCGCCGGAAGCGGCGGCGGCGAGGATGCGGCCTTGCGCCTCGCTTCGCATCTCGGCGGCGCGGCGCTCGTCGATGACGGCGAAGTGCGGCGCCACCTGCGCCTCGATCGGGAAGCGGCCGAGCAGGGACTCGGCGAACGAGTGAATGGTGCGGACGCCGAGGCCTTCCGGCGCCTCCAAGGTGCGCGCGAACAGCCTCGGCGCCGTCGCCAGCTCGTCGACGGTCGGCGGCCGGTTGAAAAGCTTGCGCAGTTCCTCGACGAGCGCACTGTCGCTTATCGCCGCCCAGTCGCCGAGGCGGCCGCTCAAGCGGTTGGCGACCTCGGCGGCGGCGGCCTTGGTGAAGGTGAGGGCGAGGATCCGCCTCGGCGGCGTGCCGGCCAGCAGCAGCCTGAGAATGCGCTCGATCAGCACGTGCGTCTTGCCGGTGCCGGCGTTGGCCGATACCCACACCGACTGGGTCGGATCGGCGGCCACCACCTGGGCGGCCGTGTGGGCGCCGGTGCGGCCCGCGTCCTCAGGTGTTTTCGGCTTGCGGCTCATTCGTCGCCGACCCCGCCGCCCCGCCATTCGCGGAACCGCGCCAGGTGATCGTAGTCGCCGGGGACGTTCTCCCGCATCGGCCGCCGCTTGGAGAGATAGGGCTGCTTCGGGTCGTCGAAGCGGCGTACCAGCGCCGTTAATCCCGCGACGGCATCTGCGGCGACCTCGCCAACGTCACCCGTCAGCGCCGACCGCTTGCCGGGGTCGCGGCCTCCGGACAGCTTGAAGTAAACCAGCTGTGCCACCTCGCCGGCGTCGACACCGACGAAGCCGCCATGCTCGGCGATCGCCGCCTCCAACGGCAGCTGCGGCGCCAGCCCCGAGCGCATCTGGTTCAACGAAGGCGTCTGGCCCGTCTTGTAGTCGATGACGACCAGGCCGATGTCGGCGCGGCGGTCGATGCGGTCGGCGCGCGCGGTCAGCACGAACGGCCCCGCTTTGCCGGGGATTTCCATCTCGCCCGTGACCTCGACGGCGATTGGCGCGAAGCCCTCAGCGCGGCGACGGCGCTCCTCTTCGACGAACCAGCGGGCGACACGCTCGAAACGCGGCCACCAGAAGGCTCGGACGCCGGGATGCGCCAGTCGCTCATCGAACACCTGCCGGCCGAGTGCGATCAGCCGACTGAGCGCGTCGTCGGGAAGCGCGCCCCGGTGGGCGGCGATGAAGCGTTCCAGCGCGTCATGGACGATGATGCCGCGCTCGGCGGCGCCCGGTTCGGCGTCGATCGGGTCGAGCGGCTTCAGCTTCAGCACGCGCCGGGCGTAAAGCGCATAAGGGTCGCGCAGCCAAGTCTCGATCTCGGTCACCGGGAGCCGGCGCGGCCGGGCCGCGAGCGGTGGTGCCGGGTTGGGCTCGGCGATGGCGATGGGTTCTTTCGGCTTGTCGAGGCCGGCGAGCCACTCCAGCCACGGCTCCTTCGCCGCCATCGCGTCTTCGAGGCCGGCGCGCGCGAAAATGTTTTCGAGCCTGAGCAGCCACCGCGACGGCACCTGCGGCGTGCCCTCGACCCGTGTCGCCCGCGTCAGCACCACGTCGGGCGCCGCGAACGCCTGCGCGAAGTCGTGGGCGGCGAGGCCGATGCGGCGCTCCGGCGGCGGCAGACCGAATTCCTTCAGCATCGGCCGGCTCATCCACGGGCTCGCCTTGGCTTCGACCGGCCAGGTGCCTTCGTTGAGGCCGCCCAGGATCATCACGTCGGCCTGCTGCAGGCGCGCTTCCAGCAGTCCCCAGATGTGCAGCCTGGGATGGCGGGCGTAACGGGGACGCACGGCGCGCCCCGCCATCAGGGTTTCCAGCAGCGCCGGGTAATCGGCGGCGGTGACGGCACCGAGGTCGCGGCCGGCGTCGTTGATTTCGGCGACGAAATTGGCGGCGGCCTCGCCGGCCTCTTTTTCCCACAGCCGCGACGGCCCGTCCTGGTCGGCAGTGGCGGCGAGCGCTTCGGCCGCGGCGACGTGCGCCCTCAGCACCGCGACGAACGGGCGAGGCTTGCCGGACATCGCCGCCGCGAGCGGCCGTACGATTTTGTCGAGCCGCTTGAGGAAGGCGTCGAGGTCGCGCGCCGCCTTCGGCGCGTCTTCGCGGAACGCGCGGTTGGCCTTCAGCGCATCCCGTAGCCCCTTGACGCCTTCGGCCGGGCGCGGCCCGCGCAGCACGGCGATCTCCAGCGCCCGCACTTGTGCCCGCAGCCGTGCCGGCTCGATACCGCAGCCCGCCAGCGGATGCTTCAGCACGGCGAGCAGCGGCACCGGCGCCAGCCGTTCGGCGATCATGCGCGCCGTCAAGGCGAGGAACGCGCCGGGGGGCGTGCGGCCAAGCGGCTGGCCGGCGGAATCGTCGACCGCGACATGCCAGCGTTCGAGCTCGGCGGCGACGCGGCGAGCGAGGCCGCGGTCCGGCGTCACCAGCGCCGCCGTCCGGCCCGGCGTCTCGAGAACGCGGCGCAGGACCAGCGCGATCACCGCCGCCTCCTCGCCGGCGCCCGGGCATTCGACCACGGCGACGCCGACGAGCGCCTGTTCCAGTTGTTGGCGACTCAATTTCGGCGGCGTGGCATCGGCGGGCGTAAGCGCCGCGTTGACGAGACGCGCCCGCGGCGATGGCGGTTTGTCGAACCCGGGCACCGGCCACGCTTGTACGTCGTCGCGGCCGACGCCGAGATGGTCGAGCAGCCGAGCCATGCCGAATTGCGGATGATGCGGCGCCAGCATCTTCCACACCTCCGGCGACGCGTCCTTGTCGAGGCCCGGCAGCACCACCGCGCCTGCCGGCAGGCGAGCGACCACCGAAAGCAGATTCGCGGTCGCCGGGATCGAGCCGGTCGAGCCGGCGGCGATCACCGGATCGACGGGCGGGTTGCGGCGCCACGTTTCCGCCTGGGCGTCGAGCAACCGGTTACGGCGCTCGGCGGCGTCGAGGGCCTCCTCGGCGGCTAGCACCTTCGGCCATTGCTCGGTCAGCACCTTCAGGAACGTCAACGTCCGCTGCCAGTGGGAGGCGAAATCCTCCGGCGCAAGTCTTTCGAGGCCGTCGAACGTCAACCGTTCGGTCGCCACCTGGTCGAGCAGCCTGGCGAGTTCGAGCGCCAGGTTGGCCGCCTGATCGGGGCTGGTTTTTTCATCCATGCCCCGCACCAGGCGAGCCAGCATCAACTGCCGCCTGAGCCCGCCGAGCGCCGGCGGCAGCGCCAGATCGCCGCCGCCGGCGTCGATGCCGCTATCGTCGGGAGTGAAACCACCGGTTAGCAGGATCTCGTCCTCGTCGAGATCGCCGAGCGCCATCATCCGCGGCAGCAGCAGAGCCCGGCCGCCGCCTTGCCTGAGAAACGCGTCGGCGAGGCTGCGACGGGCGCGCCGCGTCGGCACCAGTACCGTCACTTTAGCCAGCCGCAACGGGTCGCGCGCGACGCTTTCGAGGATTCCGGCGGCCAGGGCGTCGGTGAACGGCAGCCCGGCGGCGATGGTGAACACCTTCGCCGACTCAGAGGTCGCCGGTCGTTTAGGCCTGGAATTAAGGGCGGCGGGGTTCATCGCCGCGACCTCAGCGGTGCTTGACGCCGGCGAAGCGGATATGCATGAAACGCTCCGCGGCCTCGAGGCCAGCCCTGGTGCCGACGTGGAACCATTCGCCGTCGTGGACGATGCCGTAGAGCCGTTTTGCCTTGATCGCCCGGTCATAGAGCACGTTGAGCGAGAACGCGCCCTTCGGCGCGTCATCGAACAGCCGCGGGTGCAGAATCTGGATGCCAGTGAACAGCCACGGCGACACCTCGGACTCGGGGCGGCGGGCGAGCAACCCTTCCTCGTCGGCCCAGAAGTCGCCGACGCCGCGATAGCCGTAGGCGTCGACGGTCGAATGCAGCAGTAACAGCCCGTCCATGCGTGCTTCGTCCCACATCGCCGCCATGCGGCCGAGCGTGTCGAGTGGGCCATTGAGCCAGAAGGCGTCCGAGTTGACGACGTAGAACGGCTGTTTGCCCAGCACCGGCAGCGCCTTCGCGACGCCGCCACCGGTCTCCAGCCGCTCCGGTTCCGGCGACAGAATGATCTTCGGCTTCTTCCGCGCCTTCAGATGCGCCTCGATCTTGTCGGCGAGATGGTGGACATTGATGACCACCTCGACAATGCCGGCGGACTTAAACCGGTCGAGGGCGTGGTCGATCAGCGGCCGGCCGTCGATCTCGATCAGCGGCTTCGGCACCGTATCGGTGAGCGGCCGCATGCGGGCGCCGAGCCCGGCGGCGAGGATCATCGCCCGTGTCGGGCGGCAAGGTTTCTCGGCGCTCATGCCACCGCCGCCGGGCACGGCGGCACTTGTCGCTTTTCGGCGGGCAAATACGTCGCGAACCAGGCGTCGACGGGGGCCAGCGCCGGGTCGGCAAGGGTGCGTTCCAAAAGCCGCCAAACCCTGGGGATGTGGACCAGGTAGGCGGGCTTGCGGTCGCGCAGGCAAAGCCGGGTGAAGATGCCGATCACCTTGGCGTGGCGCTGCGCCGCCAGGACGCGGAACGACGCTTCGAAACCGCCGCGGTCGAGGTCCGGGAAGGCGGCGCAGTAACGCGCCATCATCGTGTCGGCCAATTCCGGCGCAACGTCGCGCCGCGCATCCTCCAACAGCGACATCAAATCGTAGGCCCTTGGCCCCGAGACCGCGTCCTGGAAATCCAGGAGCCCGCAGGCGGCGACGCCGGCGCGTCCCTTCAGGCGCATCAGGTTGTCGACATGGTAGTCGCGAAGCACCAGCGTCTTCGGCTGCGCGTGGACCACCGGGAAAATCTCCAGCCACGCCGCGCCATAAGCTTTGCGCTGCGTCTCGCTGGCGTGCTCGCCGGTGATCGCCGGCAGATACCACTGCGGCAACAGGAACGCCTCGTCGAGCAGCCGGCCGTTGCCGTAGGACGGAAGGCCCTTGGGCACGGCACGTTCGGGCGGCAGCCTGTGCAGTTCGATCAGCACGTCGACGGAGAGCCCATAGAGTTCGGCCTCGATCTTGCTGCGCTTCCTGGGCCCTGCCTGGTCCAACGCCTTAGTATAAGTGTCGTCGCCGAGGTCCTCGAGGATCAGCAGGCCGGCGGCCGCGTCCTCGGCCAGCACGTCGGGCGCGCTAAAGCCGAGCGCCTTCAAATGCCGTGCGACTTTGACAAACGGGCGCACGTCTTCCTTTGCCGGCGGCGCGTCCATCAGCACCGCCCGGCGGCGGCCGTCGGTCAGACGCTGGTAGCGGCGGAACGACGCGTCGCCGGCGAGCGCGTCGCGCTTCGCCTTGCCCCAGCCGTGGGCGGCCAGGAATGCTGCGACGGCTTGCTCGCGCTCAGTCACGGCGCTTACTCCCGGCGATGGCGTCGAGGCGCCGCCGCCACGAGCCGTGGCCGACCAGCCGCGCGTGCCGTGAATCAGGCGTCGGACCCTGGTCGAGGGTGATCTCCAGGCGGTCGTCGGGGAGCCGCCCGTTCAACTTCTCCGGCCACTCGATCAACGAGATGCCGTCGGCGAACGCATCCTCCATGCCGAGCTCGCTGGTCTCGGCCGCGTCGGCGATGCGGAACAAATCGAAGTGATAGACCAGTACCGCGCCGTCGGAACCTAAGAGCGGGTCAGGAAACGCATAGGCCTGCACCAGGGTGAAGGTCGGCGACGGCACCTCCTCGGGTGCCGCGGCTCGGGCGTTGATGAATGCACGGGCGAACACCGTTTTGCCGCTGCCGAGCGCGCCCTTGAGCGCGAACACGTCCCCCGGCCGGGCGGCGGCGGCTAGCTTTGCCGCCAGCGCCGCCGTCGCGCTCTCGTCGGTGAGTTCGACCATGATCGGCGCTCGGGCTTCCTTGGCCATGTCCCGCCTTTTTATCCGCCGGGGTCCGCCCGGACAAGGTCATAGAGCCCGGCGCCGGCGGCCCGACACAATCACCGGACGCGGTTGCCGGACTCCCGCGGCGGCTTCTATAGTGGGGTGCCATGAGACGGATGCCGTGACGCCGGGTTTCACCCTGATCCTGCGAGTCCTGGCGGCGCTGCTGACGGCGGCGGCGGGCCAGGCGAATGCCGCCGAAGCGGCCAAGGGAAGCGCCAGGGCGGAACTCTGCGCGCCCTGCCATGGGGTGTCCGGCGTCAGCCGCTTCGCCGAGATTCCGCATCTCGCCGGTCAACAAAGGGACTACCTGATCGCCGAGATGAAGGCGTTCCGCCGCGCCACCGACCCGCGGACGCCGACCCGCCACTGGAACCGCCGCCGCGAGGCGATCATGGATCACCAGTTGTCAACCATGAGCGATGCCGACATCGAAAACCTCGCCGCCTACTTCGCAGCGCAAGCTTGCGCGTCGCCGACCGCCGCCGGCACCGCGGCGACGCCGAAACTGGCCCAGCGCTGCGTTTCCTGTCACGGCGAGGACGGAAGAAGCCGCACCGTGACGGTGCCGCACCTCGCCGGGCAGCGGCAACGGTATCTGGAAAATCAGCTACGGGCGTTTCGCGATTCTGGCCACAAGCCCGGCGCCGAGCCCCGCGTCCGTACTGACCCGATTATGGGCCGCCAATCGGTGATCCTCGACGACGCCGACATAACGGCTCTCGCCGCCTATTTCGCCGGCCGCCGCTGCCGCTGAGCCGGCGGGCCGAAGGGGGTCTTCCGCGGATTCGACATCCGCAGCCGGGTGGTTGCGGCGCCGGGCGCCGAAGTCCATATTTGATGGAGACCGCATCCTTTCCAGGAGACAAGCCATGAGCGCCGGAAAACCCTTGCGTCGCACGATCGTTCTGGCGCTGTCGGCGGTGCTGGCGGCGGGAATCGGCGGCGCCAGTGCCGGCGACGTCGAAAAAGGCAAGGCCAAGGCAGTGTTGTGCGTCGCCTGCCACGGCGCCACCGGCATCGGCGCGCATCCGGAAATTCCCAACCTGGCGGGCCAGAACGAGGCCTACCTGGTCGTTCAGATCAAGGCCTTCCGGCGCACCGAACTCGGCCAGGTCAAGTCCGGAGAGCCGGCGGTCCGCTACGACCCGGTGATGGGACACCAGGCGGCCGGGCTGACCGACGCCGACGCCGATGATCTCGCAGCCTACTACGCGGCGCGCCCGTGCACCCCGGAAAAGCTCGACAAGGGCGAGCTGGCGGCGCAGATGGCCAACCAATGCGCCGGCTGTCACGGTGCCTTCGGCCGCAGCACCAACCCGCTGGTGCCCCGACTCGCCGGTCAGCGCGAGACTTATCTCGATAACCAGCTCAAAGCGTTCCGCGGCATCGACAGAGACAAGCCGACCGGCGTCGCGCACCGCCTGCGCGTGCATCCGGTGATGGGCCCGCGAGGCATCATGCTCAACGACCAGGACATCGCCGAGCTGGCCAGTTATTTCTCCGGCCTCAGTTGCCGGTGATTGGCACGGAACGGCTTCATAGGGACTAGGCGGCGTCGCCATCTCCGGCCGACGGCCGCGGGCCTGTTGCCGGCACTCGGCAGGTGATGGTCGTGCCGCGGCCGGGCGGCGACTTGACTTCGACCACGCCGCCATGCAGCGCGATGAAGCTCTTGACCAGGCTGAGCCCCAGCCCGGCGCCGCTCTTTTCACCGCCTATGGCCGCGTCGGCGGCCTCGCCGCGCTCGAACGGCCGGAACACCCGCTCGCGGTCGGCCTGCGGGATGCCGATGCCGGTGTCGGCGACGGTGATCGCCAGCTCATCGCCATCGCGACGCGCTTCCAGGCGCACGTTGCCGCGCGCCGGCGTGAAGGTGACGGCGTTGACCAGCAGGTTGAACACTACCTGCTTCAGACGCTTCTCGTCGGCGGTGATCCAGCCGATGTCGGGCGGGCAGTCGAACGCCAGGTTAAGGTCCTTCTTCCGCGCCTGCTCCTTCACCAGGTTGAGCGCCGACACCAACATCGCGTGCACGTCGATGGTGTCGCGATCGAGCTCCAGCCGTCCGGCCTCGATGGTGGCCAAATCGAGGATGTCGCCGACCACCGCCATCAGCCCGTGGCCGGTGTCGAGGATGCCGGTGGCGTACTCGGCCTGACGGGTCGACAGCTTGCCGAAGTATTCCTGCCTGAGCATGTCGGCGAAGCCGATGATGGTGTTCAAGGGCGTACGCACCTCGTAGGCGACGTGAGCGATGAACTCGGACTTCAGCCGGTCGGCCTCGATCAGGGCCTCGGCGCGGCTTCTCAATGCCTGCTCGATGCGGGTACTGTCCGTGACATCGAGGTAGCTCAACAGCATGGCGCCGTCGGGCAGCGGCACATTGGCGTAATCGACCACCGTGCCGCCGGTGAGCCGAATACGGCCGGTGGCGGCGGCGCGGCTCATCAGGCGGCCGACCACCTTGTCCTTGTGGATGCCCCAGCTAAGCTCGTCCCAACCGCCCTCGATCGCGACCAACTTGCGAGTGTGGTCGACGAAATCGGCGACATGGAAGTCGGGGCCAAGGTCTTTTTGGTCGAGCCGCCAGATCGCCACCAACACCGGGTTGGAGAGCTTCAGCCGCCCGTCGCTGCCGAACACCGCGACGCCTTCGTGTAGATTGTCCAGAGTCGCCCGCTGCACTTGGTCGAGCGATTTCACCGAGCGTTCCAGGTCGAGGCGTTCGGAGACGTCGTCATAGACGAACACCAGTCCGCCCTTGCCTTGGCGGCCGATGCGGCTCCTCAGCGTGCGGCCATCGGGCAGGTGCAGCAGTTCCTCGACCGGCTCGCCCAGGGTCTCGAACCGCTCGAGCTGGCGCATCTTGAACTGGCGGAAGTCGGCAACCTCCGGCAGGCTGCGGCGCTCGCGCAGGCGCTCGAGGATTTCGCCGAGCCCGGGCTTCGACGTCAGCCACTCGCCGTCGAGGTCCCACAGGCGGGTGTAGGCGGCGTTGAAGAACTGCAGCTCGGCGCCGGCGTCGAAAATGGCAACCGCCGAATCGACGGTCTCCAGTACCTGGTCGCGGGAATGGGTCAGCCGCTCGGCGCGATCGGCGATCTCCTCGGATTCCGAACGATCGATGGCGAAGCCGATGGTACCGCCGGTCGCCTTGTCGCCACCGCCGCCGAGGGTGCCGAGCGGGGTTTCGGTGTATTCCAGCAGCCGCTCGCTGCCGTTGGTCTTGAGATGGCGGCGCTGGCTGAACGGCCGGCCCTCGCGGCGGGCCTGGTCGGCCAACTCGGCGTCGCTCTCGGCGAGGTCGCGGGCGGCGCGGTTAACGAACGCCAGCGACAGGTTCGAGTCACGGAGCCACACCGGCAGTGGCATGGCGTCCAGAAGCGCCGTGAGGTGGCGGTCTTCGAGCCCCGACGCGTTGACCGAAGCGACGCGCCGCCCTGTCCCGGCGCCGGTGCCGGTGAGGTCGCGCATCCACACCATGTCGGCGAGCATGTCGCCGTCCTCGGTCTCGGCGCGCGCGCCGATCGCCTGGATGCGGCGGCGGCCGGAGTTGAGCAACAGGTCGAATGGCGTGCCGTTGGCGCGTAGCCGCGACACGCCGTGCTCGAGCGCCTTCAGGGATTCGCCCTCGAAGCGGGCGCGGATGTCGTCATAGCGGGAATGGATGCCGGCCTGCAGGTCTAACAGCACCGCCAGCCGCCGCGAGCAAGTGAAGCCGCCGTTGGCGCCGTCCCACAGGAACAGGCCGTCCGGGGCCGCCGCCAGCATCTCGCGCGCCTTGACCGCCACTGCCTCCAGCCGGCGGCGCTCAAGGTCGACGTCGCGCAGCCGCTGGCGCTCGCGCAGCACCGCCACGAACGACAGCAGCGCCACGATGACGGCGCCGGCGAGGAAGGCCTGAAACGGATCGGTCCCGGCGAACACCGCCAAAGATTAGTCGCAGGCTCCCCCGGCCACAAGAGGCGGGGAGTCAAAGGGGGAGTCCTAATAGCGATAGTAGTCGGGCTTGAACGGCCCCTGCGGGTCGACGCCGATGTAGTCGGCCTGCGCTTGGGTGAGACGCGTCAACTTCACGCCCAGCTTCTTGAGGTGCAGCTGCGCCACCTTCTCGTCGAGGTGCTTCGGCAGCACGTAGACCTTCTTCTTGTAGGCTTCGGACTTCTGCCACAGGTCCATCTGCGCCAGCACCTGATTGGTGAACGACGCGCTCATCACGAAGCTGGGATGGCCGGTGGCACAGCCGAGGTTCACCAGCCGGCCTTCGGCCAACAGGATGATGCGCTTGCCGTCCGGCAACTCGATCTCGTCCACTTGCGGCTTGATGTTGGTCCACTTGAAATTGCGCAGGCCCTCGACCTGGATCTCGTTGTCGAAGTGGCCGATGTTGCAGACGATGGCGCGGTCCTTCATGGCGCGCACGTGGTCGACGGTGATGATGTCGATGTTGCCGGTGGCGGTGACGAAAATGTCGCCTTGCGGCGCCGCTTCCTCCATGGTCGCCACCTCGTAGCCCTCCATGGCGGCCTGCAGGGCGCAGATCGGGTCGGCCTCGGTGACCAGCACCCGACAGCCGGCGCTGCTCAGGCTCTCGGCCGAACCCTTGCCGACGTCGCCGTAGCCGGCGACCACGGCGATCTTGCCGGCCAGCATCACGTCGGTGGCGCGCCTGATTCCGTCGACCAGGCTTTCGCGGCAGCCGTACTTGTTGTCGAACTTCGACTTGGTGACGGAATCGTTGACGTTTATGGCGGGGAACAACAGCGTGCCCTTCTTCTCCATCTCATAGAGCCGGTGCACGCCGGTGGTGGTCTCCTCGGTGACGCCGCGGATGTTCTTGGCGATCGCCGAATACCCTCCGGGCTTCGTCTTCAGCCGCTTCGCGATGGCGGCGAACAGCACCTGTTCCTCCTCGCTTCCCGGCTTCTTGAGGACGCCGGCGTCCTTCTCCGCCCGCACACCGAGGTGGATCAGCAGCGTCGCGTCGCCGCCGTCGTCGAGGATCAGATTGGGGGTGCCGCCATCCGCCCATTCGAAGATACGGTGGGTGTAATCCCAATACTGCTCGAGGCTCTCGCCCTTGTGCGCGAACACCGGCGTGCCGCCGGCGGCGATGGCGGCGGCGGCGTGGTCCTGGGTCGAGAAGATGTTACACGACGCCCAGCGCACGTCGGCGCCGAGCGCTTTCAGGGTCTCGATCAACACCGCGGTCTGGATGGTCATGTGGAGCGACCCGGCGATGCGCGCGCCCTTCAGCGGCCTTTTCTTCGCGAACTCGTCGCGGATCGCCATCAGGCCCGGCATCTCGGTCTCGGCGAGCGAGATTTCCTTGCGGCCCCAGTCGGCCAGCGCGATGTCGGCGACCTTGAAGTCGGCGGACTTGCTCATGGCGGCGGTCTCCTGATCTTCGGCGTGCGGCGTCGATCCGCGCATCGATCCTGTCATCGATTCCAGGGGGCGGGTTTACCAGCCGCGCAGCCAAGCCGCAAGCCGTTTCCGGGGCGCGCCGGCGGCGCCCGTTTCGCAAATCGCCGGCGGCTCAAGCCAGCGCGTTGAAGTCATCGAGGAGGGTCGCGATGCGGCCCGAATCCATCTGGTCCATGATGACGCCGGCGCGGTGGTTGGCGGCGGCAAGATCCATCTCGCGGATGCGCTGCTTGACCCTGGGGATGCTGCTCGGCGTCATCGATAGCTCGCGGATGCCGAGCCCGAGCAGCAGCGCCGAGTAGCGCGGATCGCCGGCCATCTCGCCGCAGATGCTGACCGGGATGCGGGCGCGCAGCGCGGCGCTGGCCGAGAACTGGATCAGCCTCAGCACGCCCGGGTGCAGCGGGTCGAACAGGTGCGCCACGTGCTCGTTGCCGCGGTCGATGGCCAGCGTGTACATGGTGAGGTCGTTGGAGCCGATGGCGAAGAAGTCGCTGACCGTAGCGAGCGCATCCGCCGCTAGCGCCGCGCCCGGCACCTCGATCATCACCCCGATCGGCGGCAGGTGCTCGGGAATCTTGACCCGCCGCCGGCGCAGCTTGGCGGCGGCGCGTTTCAGGATCTCGCGCGCCTTGCGCACTTCGGCGACGTTGCTGACCATCGGCAGCAGGATACGCACGTGGCCACGGTTGCCGGCGCGCAGGATCGCCCGGAACTGCGATTCCAGAACGTCGACCTGGGCCAGCGACAGGCGAATGCCGCGCAAGCCCAGCGTGGAAACCGCGCCTTCGTCGATGCCGTTCAACAGCGCCGCTACCGGCTTCTCGGCCCCGACGTCGAGGGTGCGCACGGTCACCGGCCGGTCGCCCATGACGCCGATGACGTCCACCAACGCCTGCGTCTGCTCGTCCTCGCTCGGGATGTCGTCGCGGTTCATGAACATGAACTCGCTGCGCAGGAGCCCGATGCCGGCGGCGCCGGCCTGCGCCACCGTCGCCATCTCGATCGGCAGTTCGACGTTGGCCTGGAGGGTGATCTCGGTGCCGTCGCGGGTGATGGCGGCAAGGCTGCGCAACCTGTCGAGGCGGCGGGTTTGCCGCGCCAGGTCGGCGCGGCGGCGCTCGTGGGCCGCGATGGTCCGGGGCGCCGGGTTGACGATCACCTGGCCGGTGGCGCCGTCGACAATCACCATGTCGCCGGTGCTGACGCCATCGAGCAGCTTGGCGACGCCGAGCACCGTCGGCAGGCCGAGGGCGCGGGCCATGATCGCGGTATGGCCCTCGGTGCCGCCGAGCACGGTCGCGGCGCCGGCGATGCGCGCCGGGTCGAGTTGCGCGGTATCGGCCGGGGTCAACTGCTCGGCGATGATGACGCTGCCCTCGGGAACCGCCGAGAACGGCCGGATTGGGGCGCGAGTCAGGTTGCGCTGCAACCGGTTGCCGACCTCGCGGATGTCGTCGAGGCGGGCGGCAATGTAGGCATCATCCATGGCCTGGAAGACCTTGGCGATGTCGGCGATCTCGGCGTTCACCGCCGCCTCGGCGTTGATTCGTGCCGCGGCGATGCGGCGCTGGGCGCCGCGCACCAAGCGCGAATCCTCGAGCATCTGCAGGTAGGCATCGAGGAGGATCGTCAGCTCCTCGCCGGCGACGCCGGGGGTGGCGGCGGCGCGCTTCTGCAGCGCCTTGATCTGGCGCCGTGCGAGGCGCACGGAGGCGGCAAGGCGCCGCTGTTCGACAGGGACTTCCTTCTTGAGGATGCGGCGCTCCGGCACGTCGACGGCACCGCTCTCGCGCACGTAGGCCGGACCGATGGCGATCCCCGGCGCGACGCCCAAGCCCTCGAAATTCTGTTCCTTGGCCATGTTCAGTCGTCCTCCGGCGGTCATGCCGGGGCGTCGTCCTCTTCGAACCGGTTGGCAACCAGCGCCGCCAACGCCTCGATGGCGGCCCTGGCATCCGGCCCGGTGGCCTTGAGCCGGAGCACGCTTCCGGGCGCCGCCGCCAGCATCATCAGGCCCATGATCGACAGCGCCGACACCGTGTACTCGCCCTTGGTGATCGTGATTTTGGCCTTGAATGCGCCCGCCGTTTTCGCGAACTTGGCGGCCGCCCGAGCATGCAGGCCGCGCTCGTTCATGATCTCGACGCGGCGGCGGACCGTCACTGCGGCGGCCTTGCCGGTCCGTCTGCTGGTGGTTTCGCGGGCGCTCATCGCCCGCAACTCATTTCGCATCCTGCGACAGCAGTTGAGATGCGATGTTGATGTACTTG
>Ga0214471_10000915_pt1 | contig 23924 bp, 27 predicted proteins | sample RVTome_5_FD_207665 | JGI IMG/M metagenome (GOLD analysis project Ga0214471, IMG submission 207665) | Soil microbial communities from uranium-contaminated site in the Upper Colorado River Basin, Wyoming, United States - RVT142D155 | ecosystem: Environmental > Terrestrial > Soil > Contaminated >... | reverse complement strand
CCGCGCCCCCCGAGACGTCGCTCGCGATCGATGACCGTGCGCCCGACCCGCCGCCACCGCCAGGCCCGATCAAGATTCCCTCGACCCACCCGCCCGTGAACGCGGTGGGTGCCGTCCAGGTCCCATCCGAAGTGAACACCTGCACGTCGGTGACAGATCGGTCCCGAAGCCACTTGATGAAATTGGCCAACTGCTCGTCCTGCGCGTTCGTGACCGCGGCGTTCCGAGGCTCGGTGTCATCGGCCTCCATGAGGTTCACGGCCCCGGGGTCAACGGCGGTCGCTGCGTAAGGTGCGGTAGGCATGGCTGTGGAGCTCCTGGTTACGGGACGTCTGATGTCGGTTCGGCGTCGTCGAACAGCGTCGGGTGCCGTCGAATCGAGCAATACGCCGCGCGCTGGTCGCGCTGGTAGTCGAGCGTGTCCGGGTTCCAGTTGCGGTACCAATCCCCGTCCGGGAAAAGCACCCCAGTTCCGGTCGGCGCGAACGCCGCCGGGTCGTAGACCAGGATCAGCCCGGCGAACCAGGCCCCGGCTCCGCGCCAGAAGCGCCCAAGCGTCGCGATGTCCTGCACGTGGCGCTTCGTCGAGAGCGACGAGCCCTGTGCGATCGTCGAGCTCGACGGGAGCGCCGGGGAGCTGTCGCCCTGCTCGGCGAAGAGAGCGGGAGGCGTCGTTCCAGCCGCCTGATAGACGAGCACCCAGAACCGCGTGTCCTTGGTCGCGACGCTCGCCGGTCGCAGCGGGTCGTTGCTGTCCCAATCCCAGTTCGACGGGCTTTGCTCGTGCGACGAGAACACCCCGAGCGGGTCGAGCGAACACCAGATCGCTCGGCTCGTCCCGCTCGGGTGCGGGTGGTGCTCGACGCACCTCACCAACGGACCTTGCGAGGCCGCGCTCGGGTCGGTCGAGAAGTAGGTCTGAATCGCGGTGAGCAGCGCCCACGGGTGCCCGCGGCGCTTGTGCAACTGGAGCCAGCGCACGAGCTGCGCGCGGAAGCTCGCCTCGCTCTGGACTTGCCCCCGGAAGATCTGCCGGTCGCGGCCGTGCCACAGGAGCGCGTCGGGCTCGCATATAAGCGGGAACCGCTGTTGCATCGCGCGCACGACCCAATCAACGTAGGCGTCGCAGACGAGCCCCACCGCGTACACGAGCCGCCCGAGCTCGATCTTGCTCATGTGAGCTGGCAACACGCGCCCGCCCAGGAGCACCGTCCGAATGTTCGGCCTGGTCAAAACGATGGGCGTGAGGGCCGGGGGGTCCGGCTCGTCCTGCGGCAACGTCGCGCCGTCTCCTTCGATCACGACGACGCCCGCGCTGGTCTGCGCTGTTGCCCTCCACGCGAGCATGCCCTTGGATGGGATCGAAACGGTGAAGCGCAGATCCGAGATCCGTTCGTCCGTCTCCAGGAGGTCGAACGCGACACCCGCGAGCGCCGCCCGGAGCGCATCCGCATTCTCCACGGCACCGACAAGATCGCCGATGTCCGTCCATCGATCGGGATACTCGCGATCCGTCCCTCGCCGCGTGCGGACCGCGCGGTAGATGGTCTGCCGAATGTGCTCCGCGCTGAGGGTGTCGATTTTCGTGAGGGTCGGGGTCGCGTCGGTGTATCCGGTGAGTGTGAGCGTCATGCATCACCCACGGGCAGGTAAGGGATCTGGTCGGCGAAGAGGCCGCCGTGGATCATCCGGAAGGCGAGAGCGCTGCCATCGCGCCCGACGAAGCCGAAGCGCTTGCACACCGCGCGCGTGAGGTCGTCGTATCGCTGTAGCTGAAACTTCACTTCGTCGAGAGCACTCATGGGATCGCCGTGAAGGTGGGGGTTACCGTTCCGAGCACCGCGAGCTGCCCGACGCTCAAAGCTGTATCCGCAAGCGGAGTGAGCGCAGAGATATTTACGATCGGCGCTGGCGCATCGGGCGAACCGCGCGAGCTCGAGATCACCTCGGACAGCTCCGTCCTGAACATGCTCCCGCCGGGTCCGGGGGGGACGATCACGCCGCCAAGCGGGTTGCGCTCCTCGTCCAAGAAAAACTCTTCCAGCGCCGTCTCGACGAAGCCCTCGAGCTGCTCCTCGGTCACGCCGTAGCGCGTCCTGTACGTCGCCGAGTAGACGATGTTCACCGGCACGAGCGTTGCCGCAGCGGTCGGAAGAAGCGCCACGCCTTTCGGCCGAGCCCAAAGAAGGAAGAGCTCGTGCACGGCGGCCACCTGCGGCGCCGTAGGCACGCCGGCGCCCGTCGCGAGGTAGACCGTTACGTCGCCGAGGTCGGGCACGTCTTCGACCACCTGCACTCGAACGATCCCGATGTTGACCGCGCCCGGATACGCGTCCGGGTCGTGCGTGTAGATGTACGTGCCGTCCTCGAGCACGTAGGTGTTCCGCGCAACGTCCTTGTAGATCTCCGGGGGGCCCTCGGGGGATAGCGCACCGAGGGCGTCGTTCATCCGGGTCCGAAGCTGAGGGCTCGTCTCCTCGTCCGATGCGATGGCGGCGATCGCGTTCGTGAGCGTCACGCCATCGATCGCCGGCAACATCTCGGTGAGCGTCCCGGCCGCAGCGTTGTAATCGCTCCCGGCGGCCTCCGCGATTACCACCACGTCAACGACGTCGCCGCCGTCAGCGTCGCCAGTCGGCTTGAGAACGAATTCATTTTCGTTGTTGAAGATGCGCCCGGTCACGCTCGACTTAATGATCTGCTCCAACGGCCCGAAGGTGAATTCTCCCGCCGTCGAGTTGGTGAACGTCACCGTTGTACGCGCGAATGTCTCCGGCAGGCGTCCGCCGAGTAGACCATATTGATTCTCTGCCAGGAGCGACAGCCATTGGCCCTCAGCCCAGTCTTTGAAGCCGCCTCGGATCGCCTCGTTCACAAGGCCGTCGCGCATGGTCATGGCGGTCGGAGTCGCCTGAAGGGCCAGCGTGCGGTTCATGTCGAGCGGCGGGAGGGCCTCGTAATTTGTGCCCACCAAGACCCCCGCCGACTGCATCGCGGCGCGGTGAGTCTCCTGGGTTTGCGGCTGGATCAGCTCGTCGAAGGTCGGGTTAGGCATTGGCTATCCTGCACGAACGATAGAGGATCCAGTGGTAATGGTCACGTCAGTTCCCGGAAACACCGGGAGCGGAGGGCCCACGGTCGGTGCGACAGCGACATAGGGGCCGAGCGGAATGGCCTGGTAGTAGAGCGCTGGCGCGACCGGGTTGCCGTCGAAGGCCAGTTTTCCCGCCAGGCTCCCGAGGAGCGCGATCGGCGTGGTTCCTGCGAGCCGGATTTCGTCGGCGAGAATCCCCGCGAGGGTCGGCGTCCCGGCGCGATCGGGTGGCTGGAACCCGACCACCACGGGGAACCCAGGATCGCCGTCCGCGAATTGCACGAGGACATCACTACCCACCTTCGGCGTCGCATAATGCCCGGCGAACCCAGACCAGAGCGGGAGCCCGGTGAGCGTTGGCGCGAGGGTGGCGCGCCGGGGGATCGCGCGGTATCGCCCGTCCGCCTCGATCCCGATCACCTGATAGCGGTAGATGCGCGTCGCCGCCACGCGCGGCCCGAGCACCGCGAGCACCGCACGCCGGAAGACGGCGTAGATCGTGTCGTCCTCGGCGAGCGTCACGACCTGCGACCCCTTGTCGCCCGTGGCGGTGATCACCAGCTCCTCTACTGTCCGCCCGTCCACCGTCGCCCCAGGGAGCAAAGCGGAGGCGTCCAGGAGCGCGAAGGAGCGCCAGCGGTCAGTGGCCCCAGAGTCCAGCGCTGGGCTTTCCACGGCGTCCACAGCGGCCCCCACGCGGGCCCCCAGCACGGTCACCCCGTCCGCCGGCCGGACCCACCACGGGACCACGGACGAACCCGCAGGGGAGGCGCACGCAAGCGAGAGCACCGCCCCCGCGCTCTCGGCGCCCAGGCGCGGCACGGTCACCCCGAGGGCCCGGTCGAGCCCCGCGGCGAGCTCCACCACCTCTCCCACGTCCGCGGCGAGCGCGGCGGCGAACGCCCCGAGCTTGACCCCGCTGTCGGCGCGCTGAGCTTGGGGGCGCGTCGGCGTCGTGCGCACCGGCGCGGCGAGTGCCCACCCGCCGAACCCACCCACGATCTCGGCGCCGAGCCGCCCGGCACGCGTCCCCTGCTCGGCGATCGTCCCGCGGAGCGTGATTCCCGAGCTCACCAGCGTGATAGCTCCCGCGCCAGCCGGAAGAGGCTCATCGTCCCCGAGGGTGATATCAGCGCGCCAATTCCCATAGCGCGGAATTGTCGCTGAGATATTCGTGCAAACCCTGTCGTTCGCTGTCGCTGTCATGTGCCGTTGAGCTGTTTCAGCAGCTCCTCCAGTTCCTTTTCCGCCGCAGTCTGCGCGGTCTCGTTCTTTGAATTAAGCTTCGCAGGATCGGGCGCGCTAGGTGTGATTCTCTTGAGCGGCTTGGCTTCGATGAGCGCGATCACGGAGTACCAGGCCGTCGCGTGCTCGTTTGCCGGCATGATCCCGCTGGCAAGATGCGACATCCGCCTGGCGAAGCGCGCCCGTATCATCGGGTGATCACAATCCCACACCGGCGGTTTCGTAGGTGTCGCCGCGTCTACTCCTGGGTGAATGCGCTTTACGAATTCCGTATGCAGGCGCGCGGCCTCGTCGGCGTCTCTCACCGCTACAGTCGGCGTCCCGGCAGTGAACCCATCTGGAACAATCAGGGACGTGATGGTCACACCGGCAGAATCGATCTCAATGCCTCGCCACGTCGAAGCCGCGCCAGCGCTCCCGAGCGCCGCTTGGGTCACCTGCCAGACCTGCTTGCGCAGGCCCATCTCGACCTTGAGCACCGCGAAAGGCACCACAAAGTCACCCACCATAAACACGTTGGCCGGCATCAGAACGCTCCGATTGGCTGTCCTGCCCCGGCTTGTCCGATGACCAGCTTGAGAGCTGCGGCGAGCTGCATCGCAAATCCCTCTCGCTCCTCTGCGCTCGCCTCCCGCTCTCCGATGTTGAGCGTGCCGATCGTCACGGTGATCGAGCTCTGCGCCGCACCGCCGCCGGCGCCGCCGTCGCCCGCTCCACCGAGCGCTCCACCGATCGCCGCCGCTCCCATGTTGGCCGTCGCGCCCGCGAGCGCTGATGTCTCCCGCTCGACGCCGCTGGCCGCCGCGAGAGGGATCGCCCGTCCGATGTCGACGAAGACTTTCGGCGGCGACCTCATCAGCATTTTGTTCTTGAAGGCGCTGATAGCGGACGTCGCCAGGCCTTCCATGGCCGATGTCACCGCGGCTGCATTCGCGATGATACCCATCGCCAGGCCGCGCACCATGTTCGTCGCAGCTTCGCCAAGGTCGATCTGATTGATATAGTTGTACAGATCAACGATGGTCGTGGTGAGCCATTTAAAAGCCATGTCCCCGAGCCGCGCGACAACAAGCATCGCCTGCCCGAGGATCAGGAAAGGCCCCACGACGAGCCCGACCATCAACGCGAGCACGCCTGCCGCCACAGCCATTGCGATGAAGATAGCTTTCCCGACGTTGAGCCACGTCATGCTGTTCTCGCCGGCGCCGAGCTGCACGAGGAAGTCCTTGATCGCTCGCCCGATCGGGCGCACCGCGAGGTAGAACCGAAGCGCCATGATGGCCATCCCAAGGAACACCTCTTTCCCGATTGGAAGGAGGACTCCGAGGATCTCGGCGATGCTCTCGAGAGCGACGGTGAGCACGGCTTGCATCCCTCGCCCGCGCACGGTGCTCGTGTCGAAGATGGTCAGGAACTCCCTCAGTCCCTTCAGCAATGGCTCGATGTTCACCCCGGCGAACATGCCCTGGAGCGCATCTTTCGCCTTCGCGATCTGCGTAGGAAAGTCGAGCATCTGAAGCCCGACGATCTTCCCGAAGCGCCCTCGCCCAGCCTCCTCGAGCGCGCGCATACCCATCGCCAGAGACACCCGGCCCATGCGGAGCTGCTCCTCGGCGGCTCCGCGGGAGATCTTGAGCTGCGCGGCCAGGGCCCCAATGACGTCGGCGCTCTTGAGCCCGGTCCCCTTGAGCCCGGTGAACTCGCCGAACATGTCGCGCATGCCCAGCGAGAACCGTTTCGCTTCCGCCGACGCCTGCACGATCGACTTGACGGCGCTCCCCGCGCTCTCACCAAGCGCCGAGGTCGTGAACGCAATCGCGGTCAGGCCCGCTTGCAGGTCCCGCCGTCCGAGCTTGAGCAACGAGAGTTCCTGTGCGAGTCCCGCGATCTTGTCCTTCGCGAGCGGTACCTCGCCAGATAGCTGCCGGATGATCGCATTGAACTCGGTACCCAGCGCCGCGCTTCCGGTGAGCGCCTCTCCGAGGAGCCGTTGCGACCGCGCCGCCGATGCAGCGGCGAAGCCGAACGCGAGATACGCCGCGGCTATTGCCAGGAATGCCACCGCGGCGGCGCCAGCGATCTGGAGACCTCGCGTGATCGCGTTGGTCATCATCATCGCGGAGGCCGCCCCCTCCTGTGCGCTCTTGCTGAATGTCAGCGTTGATGTCGCCATCCGATTGAGATTCGGAACGGCGTCTTTCAGCGCATTCAATTCGCCCGCCGCCTTCGCCACAGCCTCCGAGCCAACGTCCGTCTTTGCTATGGACGCCATCTTGGAGCGTGCGGATTCAAGCGACGCGGCAAGATCCGCCGCCTGCTCCTTTGCTTTCACCAGCATCGCCGGTGGCGTGCTGCTGTTTGATAGTTCTTTGACCCTCCCACGCGCTGCCTCAAGCCGGCTCGCGAAGACTAGCTGCTGTCTACCTGCCGCGACGTCGCGCGCAATGGTCTTGCGGGCGCTCGCCTCTTGAAGCCGATCCAGCGTCTTCTGCGATTCGCGAACGGCTTCCGTCACTCGCTGCATTGCCGCGACGTCCTTCGATGCCGCAGCCGATACCTCGCTTTTCAGCTTGAGCTCGAGATCAGCCAGCGTTATGGCCACGGGCCCACCTTTCTACCAAAAGCCTAAGCACGTGGGTATCGCGGTAGTTTTGGGCCTCGAGCACGAATCCAACAGCACCGTCTTCTGAGTCTGGGTCCTCATGCCGGGCCCACAGAAAGCGCGCGGCCTGTTCTGGATCTTCGACGGCTGTCTGGGTCAGCCGCCTGATTTTGCAGCAGAGTCCTTGGTGAACACCCCGGACATCCTGCACGCGCTCTTGTACGCTGCGGAAGCGAATGGGAATTCATCGCGGCACAGGCGCTGAATGAGATGCTGGCCCTCGGTGGTCTTCGGGTCCGGGTGAAGCGAGCACTTCATCAGCGCCGTCACGACCACGGTAGGATCGTCGGAGAACATCCCGACCGATGCCTCGCCCTTGGCGTCGACGGCCATGCGCGAGAACGCCTTGACCGCCGCTGGCCGGTCGTCGGTGTCGAGATCGCGTACGACGAAGATCCCATGACCGGAGCGCATGAGTACGTGGATTGAGCACACGCCGATGACGCGGGTCACGTCCAGCTTGTGCTTCGTCCTGAGTGATGCCTCGAGATAGGCGCACTCGTCCAGGAGTTCGGTCTCCTTTTTCAGCGACTCGCTCTCGAGACGCTGCGTGATCAGCCGCGCGATTCTCCCCTTCTCGGCGAAGCCTTGCGCACGCTCCATCTGCGTTTCCAGCTCTTCAACGGTCTCCTCGATGACCGTTTCATCGCTTCTCACCAGATCGCTCATGGTGCTCCTATGCCGCCACGTTGGCGATCGTCGCGCGAATCGGCGCGAATTCGAGATCTATCAGCGCTTCCCCCGCCGTGGCGAAGTCGGCCTCGCTCGGGGTCTCCTTGACCAGGTTTGCTTGCGAGTGGTCGATCGGGCAGCTCTCGCCGGTCGGAAGCTTGTAGCTCACCGAGATGGTCCAAAACTTGTTTGCCGCCCCGTAATCTGGATTCGCAGCGATGAACACCTGCCAGACACGAAGGCTCACGCTGACGGTCAGATTCTCCCGCTTCTTGGGGCCCACCACATTGGCCACGGCTTCATCGGCGCCCGACTCGAAGGCCGGTGAGACGTCGCGCGCGAAACCGGAGGGCTTGATCTTCCGGACGCCGATCGTGACGGCGTTCAGAGCCACCGTTCCAGACGCATTTGAGTACGTGCCACCTACCGAATCAGTTGCGAAATCCATGGCTCACACCTTGTTGACGCTGAGGGTCCCCGGCAGCTCCAGGATCTCGCCCGCGATCGTCACCCGCGCCGTCCAGGGGATGATCGTGTCCTGCAATGAAATGGTCGCGTTGCGATCCACGGCGAACGTGAACGAGTCGACGCGGGAGCCGAGCTCGGTCCGAACCGCGTCGTTGAGCCGCCCGTCGATCGCGTCGGCGATGTCCGAGCGGAGCGTGGTGCGCCCGGGCTCGAACGCGGGCACTGAACCGACGAGATCCACCGCCTCGGCCATGATCCTCAGGATCACCGCCACGATGATCCTGCGCTGCCTGAGGTTCGGTGCGCGATTCCCCGCCGGGGCCGCCGTTTTCGGATCGTGAATGTAGACGTCCGCGGCAGGCTTCATGGAGTAGGAGCAGAGGGTGCCGAAGCCAGCCTCGCGCAACCCGGGCTGGAACCGCTCGTCGTGGCCGATGAGGGCGCCGGCCTCGCTCACCCGGAAGCCCTCGAGCCGCCCGCCGAAGACGGAAGGCTTCGAGCCAGCCGACCTCACGATGTCCTGCACGAGCGCGGGTGATGCGCCGTAGTCGAGCGCCTGGAGCCGAGCGGCGAATGGCACGAGCTCCGTGCGCCGGTACTGGCCGCGGAGCTGCGTGATATCTCCGTGATCGAATCGCCCGTAATTCGCGCACCTGTAGATGTCGGGGTCTTCGTCGCCATCGAACGTTGTATCGAGAGATACGCGAAACGCGGTGTCGCTTTCGCCATCGGTGGGCAGCCGAGTTTCGCACAGGATGGTCGTCGGGCGATCGTAAGGAGCCGCCGCCAAGAGCGACCGACCAGCGATGAGCGCGCTCCAGTACGCCGGGAGGATCTGGCCGCGGATCACGATCGTCGTGTAGACGTTCTCGGTGTAGTCCTTGATGACGTTGAAGGCCGCGGTAATCGCCGCCGCGTTGAAGGTTGGCGCAGAGGTCGGGCACTCGAACCGATCGTCGGTTACCACCGTTCCGTTCGTCGGATCTGCCGCGGCGATCGTGGCGGGGTCCGCGCCGTCGTGCGCCACGACATCCGTGTTGTGGACGGTCGTCGCGCCTTTCAAGAAGATCGCCAGCGCGATCGCGGTCGGGGCGTCGGTCGCCGCCGCCGGGATGCTCGCGTAGCTGGTCGTGTCGGCGCTGTTGTGCGCCACAGCGTTGGCCGCATGGAGCAGATCCGCGGTCCTGATCTCATTGAGCCGCGCGATAGCAGTGGCGAGGTCGGTCGGAGCGACTCCGATCCCAACGCCGCTCGTCACGTCCGCGCTGTTGTGGGTTCCGGCGCCGAGCGCGTAGTGGTCGAGGCGCTCCGTCCTGATTTCGATCACCAGGTTGACCAGCGCCGTCACCTGCGCGGAAGGGGGAAGGAGCGTGAACCGCGCGACGATAGCGGTGCTGCCGGGCTCGTAGACCGTGATCACGGTCGACGTCCCGAGGTGACGCTTGCGGCTCACGGGTTCCCTGATGTTGCCCAGCGCATCCACTCCCGCGAGCCCGTATCGGTAGGTAATGCCCGAGGTGCCAGGAACGCCGCCGTCCGGGAATTCGACCACGATCTCATGATCGTTGATCGGCACCGCGGTGGCGTCCGCCGTGGGAACCGCGGTCCCGGTGAAGTCGCCGAGCTCGACAGCCCCGTACGCGCCGGCCGCGTCTTCCTCGAGCCGGACGCACACCCCGCCCTGGCGGGAGTAGCCGACCGACGTTCGCGCGAGCTCGCAGATCGGACCCCCGAGAAAGAATTCTTCGACGTCGCCCTCGGCGGTGATCGTCTTCGGCGTATTCGCAGCGGTCGGCGAACCGCTCGCCGCGGTGCCGAAGAATGCGAAAAACGGCATTGCATCGGCGACGTTGACGGTGGCACCTGCATCATCGACAGCAACGGGGACGGGATTGACGGCCATGGGTTACGGCTCCTCGTTCACGATGAGGGATGTTCCCTCGAGATCTCCTGGCGTCCCGAAGCGGGAATCGCCCTCGAGCACCTGCACGAATCGCCCTTTGCTGATTGGGGTCGGAACGACGAAGGTCAAAACCCCGTCTTGACCATGGCGGAAAAGCTCCGGCTCCCGGGCCGGTTCCCATCGCTCGAAGGCAGTGAGCTTTGCCGCAGCCTGGGCCCCACTATGCGCCAGAACGATGGCGCGCACGACGCACGCAACGAGCTTGTGGACGTAGGTGAACCGCGTGATCTGCGCCACCCGGGGCGTCGGAACCCAGAGATGAGCCTCGTACTCGGCGAGCGTTGAGCAAAGCACTTCGACGAGCGGCTGGCCGGTGAGGCCCGCAGAGCCATTCGCCCCGGCCATGGTAAGTACCACCCGCCCGCGGCCAGCGTTGAGGTGCGTCCCGAGGTGCTCATCGCCGATCAGGATATCCACGGTGAAGAGTCCGCCGACGCCGCCGCTCTCGTCGTCTGGGTCGGGGATACCAGAGGCGCACTCGACCGCGAGACGAGCCGAGATCGCCTCGAGCGGGGCCGCCCAGTTGCCCGATACGGTCATCGCGTGGCCTTTCGATTCTCTTCATCGGCGAGTTTCCCGAGAAGCGTGAGCCAATCCGCCGGCATGCGCCGGGGCAGCACCCGACGTGCCGGACGCGTCTTGTACGCAAGCATATGGTAGCGCGCGAGCGGGCCCGTCAGAAGCCGAATGCCGGCCCCTGGCGATGGCACGGCGCGCGTTTGGTCGAGCGTCCCATCTGTGCGCCTGAGAATGGCCGTGCTGCCCTTGCGACGCACCGTCGAGGCCGCGAGCGGGGCCCACGTCTGCCCATCCGGCGAGCGCCCGGCGAGGTACGCGGCGCGCCACCGCTTCGTGATGCCGGCGGCCCCGCGCGCGGAGATCTTCGCCGGCACCGTGAGGAGCTTGCGGTAGACCGCGGCGAGCAGGCGGGCGGGGTCCGGTCCGCTCACGGCTGCGCCCATTCGTCTGCGGTCAGCGACCCGCCGCCGATGGTCGCGAAGTCGTCCACGTCAGGCGTCGAGTCGGTGAACGTAACGCGAATTGCATCCTTCGCGCCGGTGGCGATGATCAAGGTTCGTTCCTTGTCAATCATCGCTTGGAGCTTGTCGACCATATCCTGGTCTCTCCCCTGGATCCCGCGCGAAAGCATCACGATATAGCAGCTCGCGACCTTGCCGATCACCCGTTGCAGGTACGGACCGATCGTCGTGATCGGCCTCGTGCAGTTCGGGATCCACGAGAGCACTTCATCGATCGCCGCCGAGACCTGCGCCGCCTTCACCTCCGCGGACACGTCCGATATCGCCTCGGTCATGATCCCGAAGAGAGGGAGATCCGTCACCGGATCAAACAGCGCAAGCTCGGCGGCGGGGAGAGGCATCAGCTCGCCGCGCCCGTGAATGCGCCCATGAGTGCCGCGGGCGAGTGCAGGTGCACGGTCTCATTGACCTTGACCCGCACGCCGACCCATCGGCCCATCACCGAAAGAGCAGAAGTCTCGTCGACGAGCTCGACGAGCCGGTGCGGCGTCGTGTCTTTCCCTTGGAGATCCAGCTGCCACCCCTGGATCATCGGGACCTTGGGGACCGTGCTGTTCGGCATCGCGCCGAGCATGAGCACGAACGCGAGCTCCCACACCGTGGCGGGATCGACGCCGACGCCCCAGAGGTCGGAACGCAGGCCCGGGATCTCGATGAACTCCGCGCGCTGCAAGGCCGTGTTGTTGCCCCCGGTCCCGCTCGTGGTGGACCACTCGACGCGCTTCAGGAGATCCTCGAATTCGATCCTCTTCTCGGTCGGCCCCCAGACGAAGGCCTTGCGTTGCGTCCCGAGCGGCTTGCCGTCGTAGCCCTTCCTCGAAATCAGGTCTTGGAGCAGGGTGCTGATGTTCGGCGCGGTCGGCGAGAAGTTCTCGCGCGCGGTGTAGTAGCTCCCGAGCGAGGGCTTTCCCCGGTTGACGAGGTGCATTTCCGTCGTGGGGTTGGCCGTATTCAGCACCCAGAAGTCCCGCCCATCCCATGCGTCAGTAGTGAACCCGGCGTTGACCTTCGTGGCCATCGCGTATGGCGTTTTGTTGTTGATCATGTTGCCCTGGATGATGGGGCTGATGATCGATGCGCCGTAGCTGGTGTTCGTCTCGAGGCGATCCATGAATTCGCCCATGTCCATCGTGTCGGGCGTGCCGCGGGCGTAGCTGATCGGGTAGATCGTGGGAAGCTGGTGATCGCGCCGACCGATATCCGTCTGCCACTCGGGCACGTAGCTCGAGTAATACATGTGCAGATTCTTCGGAGCGCTCGGGACGACGAGCGCCCACTTGATCCACGGGTTGTCGACCACCCTGTATTCTGCGAGCTTCCCGATCAGCGCGTCGGAATAGCCCTCGAAGAATGCCTGAATGGCGTCGCTGTTGCCCTGGGAGGCCTGGGTTGCGGGTGCGAGGGGCATGTCAGTTACCGATCCTCCAATCGACCGTTGATGTATCCGAGCCGCCGCCTGCGATGTCGAATTCGCCGGTGCCAGGAACGCCAGCCGTGCGGGCGGCCTGCGGAGCGCTGACACCCACCGTCGTTCCAGCGAGCGTGTTGTATGAGACGGTGATGGTGCTGAGGGTGATGCTCTTGATCCAGGCGTTCGGCACGTTGATCGCGCCCGCCGTCATCGCCGCGGTCGTTCCGTTCTGCACGCGCGGGTAGAAATCGGGGTCGGTTGTGCCTACCGTGATAGCCCCGGTCGCCGTGGCATACCATTCATGGCCTTGCCAGGCGGTTCCCTCATCGGCGACGAACGCCATCTTCGCGCGCTGTACGCTCCCGGTGTTCCACCACAGGGGCCGCACAAGCGGTGCGGTGGTCGCGACAGTCCCCACCAGATAGGGCCCGTCCGCCGAGCCGGTGCCCTGGAGCACGGCCAGAAGGAGCTCGCCGGCCGCGTAGGTGAGGCCATCGCGCCCGGCGCCGGAGACGGCGAACGCCGTCAGGTCGGCGATGGCCGCGTCCACCACGCCGCGCACCGTGCGGATCGGCGGGGGGTCGACGAGCTGCAACGTCGGGTTGTCGGTGTCGACGGTGATCCCGTCGGTCTTGCTGGCGACGAAGCGCAGGCCGGCCGCTCCGCCATTGCCCTCCTGGATCACGAACACGGTCCCGGTCGCTTGCAGCGTATCCGCCGCCCACCATGACGGGCGCGTGAGGGGAGCGACACCGGTAGCGACCACACCCACCACCCACGGGCCGTTCTCGTCCGCGGTCGTCTGGTTCGTCAGGAAGACGATATCGTCCTCCGCGAACGTGAGCCCGTAATGGCCTGCGACGGTGAACGCCGCGAGGTCGGCGACGTTGACGCCGACGCCGCCGCGCACCGCTCGCTCGACCGGAGCCGTGAGATCCGCGTCGGTCGCCGCGCCGGGGAGATCCAGCGGGTACTCTGGAATCCACACGAAATGAGATTCCTCCGCCGTCTCCGGGTTGACCTTCGTCCCGAGGTAAAGGCCGAGCGCGGAGTAAACCGGACCATCGCCGGTATCGCCGTTCCCCCGGCGGATCGTGAAATTGTCCTCAGCGTAGATCACGCTGAGGAAGTCCGATTCGCTTACGGGGTCGGTCGAAGAGTTGTCGAGCGCGCCGACGCGCCCAGCCTGACAGGCGATGGGGCTCGATGTGGTGGACGTCGCCGCCGTCTCGAGATCATCGGACATCGAGATCCCGAGCGGGATCAGATCCGGCCGCGCGCTCATCGGCTCGACGAGGTAATTCGGCGTCCCGCGGCGATACCCCACGAGCGTCTGCCTGGGGATCAGGAGATTCGCCGCGATGTCCGCCCCGGCCGGCGGGCGGGCGAACAGGTACCGCGCCTCCGCGACGCGCGGCTCGTGGTAGACCATCGCCCCTTCGGTGCGCGCGGTCACTGATCACCTCGACGCTGGAACATGCCGGTCCTCTTGATCGGAACCACGGTTTGCTCTTCATCGGGCGGGGCACCTGGGGGCGCGCCGATCAGCTTGAGCGGCGTCCCGCGCGGCTCCTTCGCAGCCTCCTCGGGCGCGAGGCGCTTTCGGCCATCGCCCGCGCGCAGGGCCGCGTCTTCGCGCGACGAGACGATGAACCGCTCGATCTCCTCGGGGGACGAGGCGGCGTACCGAGCGCGGCGATCGCTGAGCGCCTCGGGGAACACGTCGGGCGCGCTCGCGATCAGCGCGCCGACGAGCGCCTTGCGGGCGAGCCCAGCCGTGCGCTTCGCGTCGCTCTCCGCTTGCGCGAGGAGCGCGCTGATCTTGGCCTTGGGGTCGGCCTTGAATCCCTTGGACGCGTCCTCGATCCGCATCGGCGGCGCGTTCGGATCCTTCTCGGGATCTACCGCCATCGGCGGCGCATTGGGATCCGCCGCAGGATCGATCTCCTCTTCGATCGTCTCACCCTCTCCACCCGTCGCCTTTGCGACGAGCGCCTCGATCGCCGCTCGAAGCTCCGCCGACACCTCTTCCGTGGCGAGCATCGCCCCGAGGTCGAGGATCAATTTCGCCAGATCCGGATTCATACGCCGTTTCCCTTCCGCGCCGGCCATGCGTCGGCGCACCATTGTCGATTTCATCAAATGCCGCATTTCTGCGGCCAGCCGCGTCGGCGCCCCTTGCATCCCCCGCTTGAGCGCGACCATCGCTCGAGCGTATGTTTCAACGATCCACTCCTCGGCGCGCCTCTCCCACGTGTCCGCCTTCGTGCACATGACGGCAACTACGCAATGTCCCATCTCGTGAGCCACTAGCAACACCGGGTCGATTGGCTTCTCCACGGGGAATTTGTCGAAGTCGTGGAATCTCAGAAGTCCGCCCTTGTATTGCCAATCAGGATAGCACTCCCCCTCGATGAGCCGTCCGGATCTTCGCCCGTCGAAAAGCTCCACCGAGATATTCCAGTCTGGCACGAGCAGCGCCTGGAACTCTGCCACTAGCCCCTGGCACGTAGCAAGGAATGTCATGACTTCCATGCTTTCGGGACGGCAAGCCCAGCATCCTGCCGACGCTTGTATAATTCTTGAAGGGCACTGGTCAGCTCAGCGGTGTCGTCTTGAAGCCTCAATAGCACTCTAACGGTCTCTGGGCGTAGATCACCAGTTTCGTCGAGCGTCTCTTTGGCGAACTGGACAGCCGACTTTACGTCGTTGCGCTGCATCTCAGAAAGCCGCATGGTCACCTCAGCGGCGAGTCGGGACCGGTTAAAGTCGCGTACAATTTGGCGGCAGCTTCCTTGGACAGTGCTAATGAGTCCACATAAGCTCTTACTTGTTCCTCCCCGCTGCGCCACTTCTCATCAGTGATTTTTCCCTGCCGCGTACGCAGCAGAGCCTGTTCGACTCGTTCATGAATACCGTCGTGCCCAGCAACCGCAGACGTCGCGGTCAGCAGGCCACTGATGTAATTGTCGTACGCCAACAACTGATTCTGGTACGACACACCATCACTTTTGAGGCGTGGAAGTGGTAGCGGACCATCTGGCCCAAACGGACCAGCAAGTTCCCTAGCCATCTTCCTGGCGAGAATTTCTGTCGCCGCCTCTTCGATGCCTACCCCGATGCCGGTGTAAGCTTCTTTCGTAGCTCGCGATGCTCCGTGCAATTCTTCATGCAGAAAAGCATGGTATGGCGCAAGTTTGTCTTCAATTTCGTAAGACCGCAGACCATGCAATGCGTCTGGGTTGGCGGACAGCTCTTTACTGAGGTGTTGTGTCCCTTCAGCGACAGAGCTAGAGACGATGATTTTACCAGACCAATCGTAACACGCTTCTCCCCCCGCCAGCGCTTTGCTGTCGTCTCTCACGGTCTGTACATAATCTGCGCCCTCACCAATATCCCTTGGAACAACCCCGTGTGCTCTCAATACATCGCGAAACGACTCGCGGACTTCTTTTGACGCATGATCGTCGTAATCCGCTTCTGATATCGCTGGCGCAAGGCGCGACGCCAAGGCTGCTAGGTCAACCTTGACTTCTTGGGCGGCTGGCTTGTCTGCGGCGGGTTCTTTTCCCGGCTCGGGGGGCTTCGCAGCCTTGTCGGGCTTGTCTGGTTTCGGCTCAGGCTTTGGATCCTTGGGCTCCTTCGTCCCCTTGTCGCTGTCACCTTTGCTGGAGCCTGGACCACTGCCGAATTTCCCATCGTCGGCGCGAGACTGGTCCGGGTTGTATTTTTGGCGGGCTTCGTGTGCGGGGGCAGCCGGGTGAAAACCAGCGCCAGCGGTGCCCATCATGCTCTGTGCCTGCGCCTCGTCCAGATTGAACAGTGCTTTGAGCTGCCCGATGCCAGCGTCGCGCGGAGTTTGGCCAGCCGCAACAGCAGCCACAATGGCCGCTGCCGCTGTCACCTGTGCGCCGTTAAATGCGGCCTGCTCGGGGCCTGCTCGAGGCGGCACGGGCTCGATGCGCCATCCAAGCGCGCTAAATGTGGCGAGGACATCCTGGAGCACAGGTTGATGGTCAATCCCCTTCGTCCCGGCCGTGACTTTCTCCAGTGCTGCGCCAGCTTCGGCGAGCGCCTGGATATCGGCTAGCCGCGAAGCGCGCGTGGTGGTGTCAAAGGTCCGTGTGATCCCGACCGACCACGGATCGACACCCGCGAGATCGTACGCGGCCCACCCAAGGATCTCGGTCTCGAACCTCGAAATTGCGCGCGCGTAAAACGCCATCTTGTCGGCGCTGATCTCAGCCTGCGTCGAATCCGACGCGAACCCCTTGCCGCCGTCCGTCGTGACGGTCTCGCCCTTGATGCAGGTGATGACCTCGCGCCTACACCGAGCATCGATCTGCTCGAAGATCTCGGTCATCTTGTCGCCGCCGGTAGTCCCCTTGATATCGAATTCCTCGCCAGGGCGGAGCAGAAGCCATGGGTCGAATCGCGCGGCCTTGAGGTATTCGATGAAGCTCGTGCGCTGCTTGGGGTTGCTGGACTCGTTTGCCTTGCCCACGCGCACCGGATGAACCGACTGAGCGTAGCGGGAGCCCTGAAACCAGGCGTCTCGCGCGAGGGTGTAGCAGAGGGTGATCGCCTTCCACGGCGCGCGCTTCCACGGGAATTTACCCCCGTACGGGAGGCACAGGACCCACGCTCCTTCCTCGATGTCTCGCCACTCCTCGCCCCGGTTCGTCGCAATGCGCCAGACGTCGGGCTGCCATTCGTAGCGGAGGTGTTCGGCGTCCCACGCGGTGAGCGAGCGCATCGTTCGGCCTCGAATCTCGCATCTCGAGAGACGTCCGACGCCGACACCGAGCGTCACCGCTGTCTTGAGGACCTCGGCTTCCTCGGTCTCCGGGATGAGCTTGTTCACGATCCCGGTCCGCTCGCTCGTGCCGCGGAGCACGTTCACGATCTCGTGCGGGCCTTGCCAGATTTGCGGTTTCGCCAGGAGGCTTTCCGTCACCGTGGAGAGTGCGCCGAACGCCGATCCCCACTCCGTTCGAGCCTCGCGCGTGAGGATCGCGGCCCTGCGGAGCGAGCCGAGCGCGCTGTCCTGGAGAGCTCGCATCCGCTCCTTCGGATCGAGCGCCTCTGGATACAGCCCTGGCATCTCGTGCGCACCGCGCCACGCATCGATCCACCGGTCGAATGGGGCAAAGCCCGTCCGATGCTTCGGGTCAGGATCGGTGCTGGAATCGGCAGGGTGTGCGAGCAAGGGGAGCGCCGCCCCAAGATCAGCGCCAACGGTGGTAGCGGGCGCAAAGTGCGCCTGGCGGGGCAACGCACCCCTACCGCTGACATGGATCAGGGGCTGATGTCAAGCGCGAATTTACCCGCGATACCAGGTCAGATCCGCGTATTGCATGCCGTCGTCGGCGCTCGGGATTGGTCGAGGCAAGTCGTCGAGTACGTAATCCGCGGCCTTGGCGTGATGAAAGGCGCGCGCGAAGGCGCTCGCAAGGTCGCCGTGCGACGCGCCCACGGTCGGGATCTCGATGGTCCGCCGGCCGCCGCGGCTCACCTCGCGCACGGTCGCGAGCTGTTCGCCGAGCACCTCGAGCAACGGCCATTGCTCGCGCGTGAGGCGCGGGTGCGGCGCGAGGCTGAGCTGAGATCGGGCGATGATCGCGAGCAGATCCCGCCAGCGCTCGAGCATCTCCCCCCCCTCAACGACCGTTGCGATCCCGCCCTCCCATCCGGCATGGGTCGCGTCGTGAAGGGCGAAAGCGTCGGTCATCCAAGAGGCAGCGCCGAGCTCACGGACGGCTCGCGCGTGCGGCACGAGGATGCGCCGGAGGTCGAGCGGATGTCCCCGCGTTCCGCTCTGCTCCCACAGGTAGACCGGTGCCCAGATGCCGCCCGGCGATACCGCGAGGCCCACCACCGCGGCGGCGTTCTGAGAAGCTCCTGGGTCACATGCCGCCCACGTCATTCGGCAACCAGATTCCAATCATTGGCCCAGTGCTCGGCGAACGTGGCGGACATTGGGCGCCGTAGAAACCCAACCTCACGGCCGTGCGCGTCAATAAGTAGCGCCACCGTATCGGAGCACAGCAACCGCACGCGGAACCCGACCTCTGGGCCGTCCAGCGCCTGGGCTCCCCCCAGGCGAGCGACGGCGGCCTCACGTAGCTCCCACAATGACCCAGGCGGAACATTCATATACACGCTCTCTCCTTCGCTTCATCGATCAAGCTCTGCGCGATCAGCCGGCGCCCGGCATCCCCGCCAGGCTGCGCGCCATATCGATGCATGAGCACGTCGAGCTGATCGCCACCCTCTGCGCCCTTCCGGAGCGCGACGCCGACGAGCCGCCAGCACTCCAGGATCTCGACGAGCGGATCGCCGGCTCGCGCGGCCCACGTCGGAATGTGCGTGCTCTTCGGATCCGGGGCGTCGGTGAGCCTCGGATCGCACTCCCACCGTTCACACGATGCCCGCAGCGCGCGGTCGGTCGCGCTCCTCGCCCTGGCCTGGAGCTGCGCGCGGAAGGCCGCGCGAGCCTCCCCGTCGCGCCGGGCGCCGAGCTCCCCGAGGCGCGCCACGTACAGCTCTTCCGCGCCGGCCGCGATGCTGGCCGCGATGATCGTAGTGAGCGCGCCCTCCGTCCCCTCGGGGGTCGACGTGTGATAGCCGTGTGCGCCGCTCTGCCCGAAGAGACGGCCCATGAGGATCTCGATCACGTCGGCCGCGGGTTGCTTGAGCGCCTCTTCGTTTTTCCAGAGGTTCACTTCGTCGGCGAGGTAGCCAACGAAGGTCCCGGCGGCGCTCGCGCCCTTCGACGGTGGCCGAAGTTGGAACGAGAGATCCCGATCGCCCGCGTCACGGGCTTGCCATGTGCTAGCGCTGGCGACGAATCGGCCTTGCTCGAGGTTTGCTACGTACCTCTCTTCCTCTAGCCCGAACGCCCCGAGGACGGTCGCGATCGTCTTCGCAATGGCGCTGTCCGAGGAGCGAATATCGACCGAGACGAAGGAGCAGATCCCCACCTGCTCCAGGATGAGGGCTCGGTCGCGCATGAAGCTCTCGACCATGAGGGTGCGCGCCAGGGTGCTGCTCGCGGTCGAGCGCTGCCCCTTCTCGCATGCGAAGAAGGTCCGCTCAGAACACCAGAAGGCCTGGAGCGTCTCGTGCCACCACGGGGTCACCTCAGGGTGACCGAGCGCGGCGAGCCGGCGGTCGAGCCACCGAAGCCAACCGACCTCGAGCGGCGCGTCGGGCGGGGCGAGGTGAGCGGCCTCGGCTCGCGCCGCATTCCACTCCGCCCGAGATCGGAGACCGGTGTTCATGCCGGCCGGAGAGCAGCGCGGACCGCGCAGTCCTTGGCCTCGAGCAGCTTACGGAGCCCGGCCGCGCATTCTTGGCCGGTGAGGTTCTCGGCCATGGAAGCGGCCAATTCACCGAAGGGTCGGCTGATTTCCTGGAGGTGCGCCGGAAGGTGGGCGAACTCGAAAAACGGAGCGAAGTGGAGGATAGAGGGGTGAATACCAGGCTTATTGAATCCCATATAAATCGCCTTTCAATTGCCGGCCTCTTTGGGCCCACGGGCCGGCGTCGTGGGTCTAGCCACGCGGGTCAGGAGCGATCCCGCTATGGTGCCCAAAGTCAAGGCATCAGCGCGCGCGCCGTGTTCTCCCTTCGACGGGTCCAGGATCTCGATCCTGGCCACGGCGCTCCCGACTTCCAGCCACCGGCGACCCGCCGCCCCGAGATTGCTGATACGGCTCTACCCACCCGCGAGCCCTGAGTCGCTCTCTCACCGCTGGCCAAAGCTCCGCGAGGCGCGCACGGTCGAGCGGCTTCGCCTGGCCGTATTCCGGGTTGGGTTCGTCGTACTTCATGCGCATTCCAGATCTGCGAGCCTACCATGATTCCCGAACGGCGGGCGCTTTGGGTAATGCGCGACGTCGCGCGCGAGCCTAGAGAACCCGAGGTCGGTGTAGACCTTGCGAAGCCGCTCTGCATCGAAGCCACCGATCGGCAGCTCCTCGGGCCGCCAGTCAATCGGCGCATCCTCTACCAGCCGCACGAGCTCGCGCGAGAAGAGAGCGAGGTGACCATCCGCTACCAGAGTCGCGCGCGCCTTCTCCACCGCGACCCTGGAGAGCGCTAGCTTGCGCTCTAAGACGTCGGTGATCTCGTCCACCGCAGCGCGCTCCTTCGCGATCTGCTCCTCTGACCAAGGCGGCGGAGCGAGCGCACCGAAGAGACCGCCGAACGCCCTGATGATCGCCGCCGCCTTTTTCACCCCAAGGCCGCGGACACCCGGGATCGCGTCAACGGTGTCGCTCGCGATGGCGAGCAGGTCCGGGAGCTGCGCTGGAGCGACACCCCATCGCACGAAGACTTCCCTCGGGCCGATCAGCTGCTCGGGCTCACGGCCCGTCGCAGGCGTCCACCGCCGGACCGCCGCGCCTCCATCCGGATCGTCCGCGACGAGCGCCTCGAGATCCTTGTCGGGAGTCAGCATGAAGACCCTGAGCCCAGCCGCCGCACCACGGAGCGCCGCCGTCGCGAGGCAATCGTCGGCCTCGAGCCCCTCAACCCAGTAGGCCGGGATTCGGTGAAGCCGAGCGATCTCGGTGAGCCGCTCGGAGAGCGCGTAAAAGTCGTCGGGCTTCGGCTCGCGGCCACCCTTGTACCGCCACTCCGGATCGCTCGGGTGCGTCATCCGGTGCCGGAATGTCTCACCCGCGGAGTCGAGTGCAATTGCAATATGCGCTGGGCGCTGCCCGAGCAGGCCCGTGAGCCACCCGACGACGAGCGAGGCCATCCCGTCGACACCGCCGATCCTGAACGCCTTATTCAGCCACCATGACCAGTCGATGATCACGAGGGCGGAAGGGTCGCCAGCGAAGGGGGGGCCGTTCATTGGGACGACCATGCCCGCGAACACGTGGTTTTCTTGAATAAGGCAAACACGTTCGCCATCCGACGCACCGCCCATAGAATGCTGATCGCGGCGAGCTCCAAACCAGGGCGCCCACGCTGACGCGCTGATCTCAACTGGGCGGTCTCATCGTGTCTTACGATGCACCGGTAGCGTGCACTTCGCTCGATCGAGCGCGACCACGCACGAGCTTCTTTCGCCGTTCGATCGCGTCGGGCTGCTCGGCTCACGTCGACACCTGCCCCGGCTTCGCGACGCGCCCAGCCGCCGCCCGGAAGCTCGGGCCGAGCTCGACCCGGGCCCCCGCGAGGTTGAGCTCGGCGAGCGTCGCCGTCAGCCTATCCAGCGTCGGCTGCTCGGACGTCCCATCAATCCGGGCCTTGAACCACGACACCGCCGCGGCCTCGACCATCGGAGCGGACGGCCACCCGGCGAGCGCGGCGCGCCCGGCGAGCACCGCGATCTTGACCGCGTGGATATCGCCAGCCGTCTCGATCCCATGGAGGAATGGATCGGCCGGAGGCTGTTCTTTCCCGCGCGGTTTGGCGCGAGCCTTCCGAGCATCGTAGCCGCTCGCCTCTTCCTTGTCCCCCGAGACGAGCCCGAGGACAGCACTGAAGCCGACGCGCCGCGCCGACGATAGAGCCGCGTTGTATCCCTGCATTCCACCGCTCGAGGCGATGATAGGAACGCGGCCGGCGATCCATTGCTGTGACGGTGCGTGTGTAATCACCGTCCACACCACGGGTTTCCCACCTTCGTCGATATCAGGCGGCTGCGAGACAGCGAGCTCGCATTCCTCAAGCGGAGTTAGTGTGCTCTCGAATTGCTCATCCGCGGTGGTATACCTGAAGTCGTGCTTTCCGCCGCCCTTCTCCGCATTGTGCTTGACCTCGACCCCCTTGTTCCTGGCCATGGTCCCGACCATGCCGCGGAACTTGATCAGCGCGGCCATGAGAGCGCCTGTTTCGGCGGACGTCCGCGGGCCAGTGGGGATGGGGGCTGTCACGACGCGCTTCCTCTCGGGTCGCGGGATGATGCCGTGTCCTCGTCGCCGTCTACGAACCGCTCCGCCTTGCCATTCCCATACGACGTATGCTCCGCCTCCCGCTCCCGCTTCTCGTCGCGGAGGCGCTGGCATTCGTGGATGACGCGCTCAACCCGGCCGAGAGGCGGGTCGTCCACGTTCTCGGCAAGCTCCTCGCCCTCGTGAACAGCCAGCACCACGGCCAACGCTTCGCGCAAGTCGGCGTCGAATTGCACCCGTTCACCGCGACCGTTCGTGGTCCACACCTCGTCCAGGCGAGGCTCTTTTGGAGCGGGCGCGTTGAAGTAATACCCGCATTCCAGGCACTCGATGGAGCCCAGCCATCTCGCACGGTCGACTCGCGCTGTACCGCACCGCGGGCAGGCAGGCGCGGTCATTGTGTCTGCGGGCTTCACGAGCGCACCTCGTACACGTGAGGCCGGTCATCGGCCAGCGCGAGAAGGCCGGCATGCACGAGCTTGGCGGCGACGACGCGATTCTCTGCGGAGAGCGGCCTGTAATGCTCGCCGCGGGCCTGCGCTCGACGGGCGCAGCACAGAACCCGTGCCTCGGCTTTGGCCCATGCATCTACAGTGGCCTTGCTGACGGTCTTCACGGCGTCTCCTTTACCGGCGAGCGGCCGGCGCGCTGACGTACGAGATTCAACTCTTCAAGGAGCCGGACGCACGACCCATCCACATCGTCACACCCGCCATCGTGCGCGAGGGACGCGAGGTGATAGGCCGCCTCGAGAAAGTCGGCCTTGGAGCACAGGCCAGCCATGCGAGCGGCACGGCGCGGCACCTCGGGCCGGCGCTTCATGCGCGAGAAGTTGGCCTTCACGAGCGCACCTCTGACAGAGGCTTGCCCCCGTTGGGGCACGCGGCCCCGTCCGGCTGGTCGTGGTAGCTGAGTCGGTCGGAGTCCGCGGCGTTCGATGCGCCCATGAGCCCCGATGCGGCCTTATACAGAAGCACGTCGGGCCGGCCGCAAGAGCACGAGCCGCGCGGAAGTCCGTCCGGTTCCGCGGCGCATGAGACGTAGCAGCCGCAAACGGGGTAGTGGCAACGGCGGCGACTCGGATTGCCGCCGGCCTTCACGAGGCTGCTCCGGCGCCATCAATGCAAGCGCGGTATGCCTGTGACAGTGCGGCTCCGTTCGTAGGAGGGTCGACGGCGCCGGAGCCGTAAGCCTCCCAGCCGTCCGCCCAGCACTTCATCACTGCACCGGCGACCAGATTCAAGAGCAAAGCGGTCATGTCACCTCGCCGCGGGCGAAAGGCGCCGCGCGACTCTCCCCCCGGCCTTGCACCCCCCGCGCCAGCTGCGCCGAACCTCCGCCCGTCGTCCCACCGCGCCGCTCGCCCCCAGGACGCGCCAGCGCACCTGGGACCACCGCCAGCCGTCCACCGGCCCCCTCGACGCGTCAGCGGGGCAGCCAGGGCCCTTCCCCGGGGCA
>Ga0214471_10000914_pt1 | contig 23955 bp, 23 predicted proteins | sample RVTome_5_FD_207665 | JGI IMG/M metagenome (GOLD analysis project Ga0214471, IMG submission 207665) | Soil microbial communities from uranium-contaminated site in the Upper Colorado River Basin, Wyoming, United States - RVT142D155 | ecosystem: Environmental > Terrestrial > Soil > Contaminated >... | reverse complement strand
TCGACGGTCCAGGTCTGCACCCCGATGGTCACGAAGCCTTCCGCTCCCGCCCAGTTGTCTTCCCAGTTCGTCCGGAGGGCGAGCTCCTCGTCGGGCGCGGAGCTATGCAGCGTGCCGGTCGAATCGAGGACCCCGAAGGCGCCGTCGACCCACCCGATGAAGCGAACGCTGCCGTGGTACCCGCGTGTGTCCGTCACCGACGACGACGTCGTATCGATCCGGGTGACCCGGCTGGAGGCGTCCGGGTCGTCGGGCGGCGTGTCGCCTGCGATGTACACCGTGCTGCCGTTGAGTGCAAGCACTCCATCGGAGTGAGTACGAACGTCGACGATCGTCTCGAGCGATCCCGACTCGAGGTCGAGGCGGACGAGCGGGTCACCTGCGCTCATGACCAGCCAGGCGTCGCCCCCGGAGATGGCGACGTCCCCCGGGATCGACGTGCCCAACTCGTAGATCCTCGTCACCTCGTTTGCGGCCGGATCGATGCGTGCCAGCGCCCCGCGAGCCGTCAACAGCCACACCGAACCCTCTGCGACGAGCAGCTTCGACGGCACGAACCGGCGAGCTTCGGGTCCTGACCCCACGGCGAACGGAAGGCTCGGCTCGACCTGTGCGACGGCTGCTCCGGTCACGGGGTCGAGCCTCGTGAGCCTTCCCGACGGCCAGTGCGCCACCCACACCCCGGCGGCCGGGTCGGCGTCGATCTGGAATGGTCCGTCTGACAGTGGCGTCTTGGTCAGCTCGGCGCCGGTGAGCGGGTCGAGCGAGAAGACGATCGACTGCTCCCGAGGTTCATCGATGTCGAGGGGCGGATTGGCGACCGCGATCACCCAGAATCGGCTCCCGTCGAACGCTGCCGACACTATCCCCATGCCGTCGGGGGCTCGGATCACGTCGCCGACGGCTTCGGCGTCGATCTCTTGGGCGGTCGTCGCCGAGGTCGTGCCGCTCGGCGTGGTGCCCGGCGACACAGGCTCGTCCCCCGGGGTTCCGATCCAGGCGAGCAGCCCGCCGAGCAGCACCACGCCCGCCGAGGCGACCGCGAGGCGCCACCGAGCGCCAACCGTCCGACGTCGGCGAGATGGGGTTGCCCACCCGTCGGCGGCTCCCGGATCGAGAACCTTGACGGCGCCCTCGCCGGGGCGGCCGGACTCGGTGAGCGTGCGATAGAGGCGCTCGGCGAACTCGGCCGAGGGGGCCTGCTCGTCGAGCGACCGCAGGAGGGCGGCAACGTCTCTCTCGTTCATGTCAGCCACCTGCGGCACCTCGATACGCCGCCGACAGGGCGGTCCTGGCGCGCACCAAGAGCGATTCGGTGGCTCGCTCGCTCCTGCCGAGGAGCTTCCCGACGTCCCTCACGGAGAGGTCGTCGACGTAACGCAGCACCAGCACAGCCCGGTGTGGTGGCGTGAGCGACTCGAGGGCCGCGATGATCGGACTGGCCGGCTCCGGGGGGTCCAGCGATCGCGACCCGCTCGTCGCCTCGAGTATCGCCAGGCGGCGAAGGGATGCCGACTGCCGCCGCCAGTGGTCGACGAGCCGCCGCCTGGCGATCGTGACGATCCACGCCATTGGCGCTCCGATCGGCTCGCCCGCCTGCATCGCCTTCACCGCTGCCACGAAAGTCTCCTGTGTCAGGTCCTCGACGATGTCTCGACGCCCGCCGCACCGCTTCGAGAGATAGCCGTAGACCGCCGGGAGGGCACGGTCGTAGAACTCGCGGAACGAGTCTTCGTCGAGCACGATCGGATGTTCATCCGGTCCCCGCTGGGTCATCTCTCACCGGTTTAGTCGTCGCCGGGGCGAGATTCCCGTCGCCGGCGGGGTGCTCAGTGGGGCGAGCGTGTCAGGAAGAGGGACTTGGCGGCGCCGCCGGCGAGGCGCTACCTGCAGCGCCGGATCACCCGAAGCGGTAGCCGACGCTGCGGACCGTGGTGATCCAGCTCGCTCGCTCCTCGCCCAGCTTGGCGCGCAGGCGGCGGACGTGGACGTCGACGGTGCGGGACCCGCCGAAGTAGTCGTAGCCCCACACCTTCGACAGGATCTGCTCGCGGGACCAGACGCGGCCGCGATGCTCGACGAAGAAGCGCAGCAGCTCGTACTCCATGTACGTGAGGTCGCGCGGCGCCCCGCCGACGGTCGCCTGATACGTGGCCGTGTTCAGCTCGAGGTCGTCGAAACGGATGACGTCCTTGCCCGGGTCCGCATCGGCGACGTCGATCCCGCCCAGCTTGGCGAGGCGAATCTCGAGCTCGGTGCGGTCGATCGGCGAGAGGAGGAAGTCGTCGTACTCGTCGATCTCGGCGAGCAGCTCCGTGGCGGTCCGGTCGACGACCAGGAGCACCGCCAGGCCGAGCTCGGCCCGCACCTTGGCTGCGATCGCCGCCGCCGACCCGATGTCGTCGCGCACCTCGACCACGGCCGGGCCCCAGCCACCCTTGGGCGACTTGCTCTCCAACTCGTCCAGTGCCTCGAACGGCACCGGCTGGCAGCCGGCCCCGATCAATGCCGCCGTCAGGGACGTCGATGGGGTCGGGGGGTGGATGGGGACGTACATCACAGCACTGGTAGGTAGTTGTCCAGCTCGAACCGTGAGACGTGGTGCTCGTAGCGCTCCCATTCGCGGCGCTTGTTCTTGAGGAACCACGAGAAGACGTGGTCGCCGAGTGCCTTGTGGACCAGCTCCGACCCTTCCATGGCGTCGAGTGCTTCGGCGAGGCTGGCCGGGAGACGGTGTGCGCCGACAGGCGGGCCGGCCACCTCGCCGGGTCGCTCCGGGAGCTCGTAGCTGTTGTCGATCCCTGCCAGGCCCGCCGCCAGGATCACCGAGAACGTGAGGTATGGATTGCACGCAGGATCTGGTGCCCGGTACTCGATGCGAGCTGCCGACGCCTTGCCGACCTTCGGCGTCGGCACTCGGACGACGGCCGTCTGATCGCTGACGCCCCACGTCTCGTAGACGGGAGCGTCGAACCCCGAAACGAGGCGCTTGTACGAGTTCACCCACTGGTTGGTGACCGCAGTGATCTCACGGCCGTGCCGCAACAACCCGGCCAGGAACTTGGTGGCGATCTTCGACAGACCGTACGGGGCGCCGTCCTCGTGAAAGACGTTCTCGTCGTTCTGGAAGAGCGAGAGGTGCAGATGGAGGCCCGACCCGTCGTAGTTCTCGAGCGGTTTGGGCATGAAGGTGGCATAGATGTCGTGCTCCATGGCCACCTCCTTCACAGCGAGGCGGGTCGTGACGAGGTTGTCTGCCATGCTGAGGGCGTCCGTGTGGCGCAGGTCGAGCTCGTGCTGGCTGGGGGATACCTCGTGGTGCGATGACTCGACAGAGATGGAGAGGTTCTCGAGCGCCATGATCGTTGCCCGCCGGTACTCCTGGGCGACGTCGAGAGGTGTCAGGTCGAAATACCCGCCGCGATCCAGAACCTGCGGGTCCGGGCCGCTGTCACGGAAGTAGAAGTACTCGACCTCGGGCCCGACGTAGAACGAGTAGCCGAGCTCGTGGGCCCGCTCGAGATTTTGCCGGAGCACCCAGCGAGGGTCGCCGGGGAATGGCTCGCCGTCCGGCGTCACGATGTCGCAGAACATCCTGGCGACCCCGGCGTCGCCGGGACGCCATGGCAGGATCTGAAACGTCCGGGCGTCGGGCATGGCGAGCATGTCGGACTCCTGATCGCGGGAGAAGCCGTCGATCGCCGACCCGTCGAACCTCATACCCTCGTCGAACGCCGTCTCGAGCTCGGCGGGGGTGATGGCGAACGACTTGAGGAAGCCGAGGATGTCGGTGAACCACAAGCGCACGAAGCGAACCCCGCGCTCCTCGACCGTCTTGAGGACGTATTCCTTCTGGTTGTCCACCGAAGCCTCCTGGCCGGGCGCGCATCGTAACCCGCCGCCAAGCTCGCCAGACACCCCTCGACTGCCACGAAACACAGAATTCACATTTCCGCAATCGCCGTGAAACGGCGGCTTACGATCGTGGAGGAGCGTGCATTGCGGCCTCGTTGGCGTTGGCGCGGCCAGAGTCGAACCGAACACTTGAAACGGAGGAAGTCCATGCCGTATCGGGCGGAATACATCTGGATCGATGGGCAGAAGCCGACGGCCAAGCTCCGGTCGAAGACGAAGATCGTCCCTGATGGCGCCGAGCCGCCCATCTGGGGCTTCGACGGATCCAGCACCGAACAGGCCCCGGGCAGCAACTCGGACTGCGTGTTGCGGCCCGTGCTCGTCAAACCGGACCCGATCCGCGGCGGCGACGACGTGCTGGTCATCGCCGAGGTGTTGCTCACGGACCTGTCGCCGCACCCGTCGAACACGCGGGCGGCGTGCGTCGAGGTCGCCGAGAAGCACGCGGCGCACGAGCCGTGGTTCGGGATCGAGCAGGAATACACCTTCTTCAAGGACGGTCGCCCGCACGGATGGCCGATCGGCGGCTTCCCCGCTCCACAGGGCGGCTACTACTGCGGCGTGGGTGCGGACGAGATCTGGGGCCGGGACGTCGTCGAGGGCCACACCAAGGCGTGCATCGATGCCGGCATCGAGATCTCGGGGACGAATGCCGAGGTCATGATCGGTCAGTGGGAGTTCCAGGTCGGCCCGCTCGGGCCGGTGGAGGTCGCCGACCAGCTCTGGATGGCCCGCTGGCTCCTCTACAGGATCGCCGAGGACTACGGCATCTCGGCCCATCTCCACCCCAAGCCGGTGAAGGGCGACTGGAACGGCGCAGGTGCACACACCAACTTCTCGACGAAGTCGATGCGAGAGAGCTACGAGCCGATCATCGCGGCGTGCGAGGCCCTCGGCAAGGCGCACGACGAGCACATCAGCCAGTACGGGGCCGGGATCGAGGAGCGCCTCACCGGTCTCCACGAGACCGCCCCGTGGACGGAGTTCAGCTACGGGGTCTCGCACCGCGGTGCGTCGGTCCGGATCCCTTGGCAGACCGAGGTCGATCAGAAGGGATACATCGAAGATCGGCGTCCCAACGCCAACATGGATCCTTACGTGGTGACCAAGCTCATCACGAGCACGGTCTGCAGCTACCTGGACACCAGCGGCTGATCGGGACCCGATGACCGGGCGGCGCGGCCGTCTGCCACCACGGTTGGTGGCCGCAGCGTCGTCATGGCTATGGGACGCCGGTCGTCACCTCGCACGTCGACGCGGTGTCCGTGCCGGCGCCGCCGGAACACGTGTCGGTTCCCTTGCCACCAGCCAGCCTGTCCTTGCCGGTGTTCCCTCGCAGGTCGTCGTTCGCCCCACCCCCGAAGAGGCGATCACCGCCCCTGCCGCCCTTGACCACGTCACGGCTGCGGCCGCCCTCGAGCCGGTCGCCCTTGTCGCCGCCGGAGAGCAGATCGTTGCCGTCACCTCCGAGCAGGTGATCCTCCCCGGCCTCCCCCCGCAGGTCGTCGTCGCCGACCTCGCCGAATATCCGGTCGTCTCCGGGGCCGCCTCGACCGCGATCCTCGCCACCTCCGAGGCAGATCAAGTCGTTGCCCCTGCCCCCGTCGATGTCGTCCGGACCACCACGAGCGATGATCACGTCTCGCATCGACGTGCCCGAATAGGCGTCGGCCGAGTCGGTGCCGACCCACGTCGCCGGTTTGCCGCCGCATCGCCTGTAGTCCCATACCGCGACGCGGGCGACCCCCGAGTCGGTCACGTGGATGCGCCCCGCCGGGTCGAATGCGATGTGGACGGGCGCCTGGAAGCGCCCGCCACCGCTGCCGCTCGATCCGAACTCGGTGAGGTAGGCGCCGCCGCGGTTGAAGATGAACACCTTGTCGTGAGTGTCGGATGACACGTGGATACGATCAGCCGAGTCCACCTCGATGCCCCTGATCGTCCCGAACGGAGTGCCGTCGGCGTCGTCGATCGTGGCCATGTGGGCGAACGAGCTGTCGAAAAGCTGGAACCGCGAGCCATTCTCCTCGGCCACCGCGATCGTCCCGTTCGTGAGGCCGGCGACCGAGATCGGCTCATCGAACTGGCCGTCGCCCGAGCCGAGCGTGCCGAATGCGGTGATGAACGTACCGTCGGGCTCCATGACCTGGATGCGGTGGTTGAGGGCGTCCGCCACGAGCATCCGCCCGAACGTGTCGAACGCAACGTCTGCGGGCGCGACAAACTGGCCGTTGCCGGCGCCATGCGAGCCGATCGTTCGGACGAACCCGCCCGCCGGGGTGATGACGTGGACCCGGTCGCCGCCGAGCTCGGCGACGTACAGGTTGCCGTCGGGGCCGAACGACATGCCACTTGGCAAGGTGAACTGCACCTGGCCGGTGCCCTGCTCGCCGTATGCTGCGACGAAGGTGCCAGCCGAGTCGTAGCGGACGATCTCGTGGTCCGTTCGGTCGGCGACGTAGACGCCCCCGCCGCTGGGAATCGCGACGCCCCAGACATTGGAGGACAGATGCCCTGACGAGACGTCGTCGATCCAACGCGGTGGCAGAATCGGCGCCGGCGCGCCGCCGGATGCGGCGGCTGGGGCATTCGCCAATGCGACCGTCACGACGAGGGCTGTCACCCAGAGCCGGCGCATGCTCTCGCTACCCGCCGGCGGCGTCGACTGCGGCCTGCAGGGCCGCGTCGAGCTGCTCACCTGCCGCCGCGTAGTCGTCGAGCGCCGCCAGCCGCTCTTCCGATCCTTCGGCATTGACGAGCCCGTCGATCATTCCCTCGGCCGCCTGAATCATGTCCTCGGCGGAGGCGTTGACGTCCTCCCACACCTCCGTGACGGACTCGGGCACTTCGAACGCCGCCACCTCGGCTGCGAAGTCCTGGGTCCTGCCGGCCAGGTCGATGAGGAGGTCCCGGGCGTCGCCGAACTCGATGTCCCTGGCATCCCAGTCCTCGTTTGTCGTCCGGGCGTCGTTGCTCAGTTCCGCCGTCGTCACCCTGAAGTCGCCGACGGCGTTGAGGAACGCCTGCACGGACGGCTCGAGTGTCGTCGTCGTCGTCTCCGGAACGGTCGTCGTGGTGTCTTGCGCCGCCAGTGTCGTCGTCGTCGGACCCACCTCCGCCTGTGGCAGGGCGTTCACGAACGTGTACGTGAAGATGACGAGGGCGGCGATGACGATCGGGAGGATCCATCGCCCGGGCTTGGGATCGGCTCTGCTCACGGCTCGGAACGATAGAGCATCGGGCGTAGTTGGCGGGGGCGGTCGCCGGGCCGTCGTGCCGCCGATCTACCCTTCAGCGCCATGGATATCGCCGGCCGCAACGCGTTGATAACGGGAGGCGCACACCGAGTCGGCCGGGCCATCACGCTCGAGTTGGCGGCGGCCGGCGCCAACGTCTTCATCCACTACAACTCGTCGGCGGCACCCGCCGAGGAGACGGCGGGAGTCGCCCGGGCCCACGGGGTGCGCGCCTTCGTCGGGCCTGCCGACCTCACCGATCCCGCCGCGGCCGGCTCGCTCGTGCGAGCAGCCAACGAGCAATTCGGGCCGATCTCGGTGCTCGTCAACAGCGCGTCCGGCTTCCCCGAGGACACGCTGGCCGATGTCACGGTCGACGGCTTCAGGAAGACCCAGGACCTGTCGCTGCTGACGCCGATCTTCCTCACGCAGGCCTTCGCCGCTTCGGTGCCCGCCGACCTCGATGGGGCGGTCGTCAACGTCACGGACGTGAGAACCGCCACCCCGTACCGGCGGCATTTCAGCTACATCGTCGCCAAGGGTGCGCTCGACTCGTTCACCAGAGCCGCCGCAGTCGCTCTGGCGCCCCGCATCCGGGTCAACGCGGTGGCCCTCGGCATCATCTTGCCGCCCGCCGGCGAGGACGAGTCGTACGCCGAGAGGCTTGCCGCACAGATCCCGCTCGCCCGCGTCGGTGGCACGGACCCCGTGGTTGCGGCCGTTCGGCACCTCGTCGAGAACGACTTCGTGACGGGCGAGATCCTGCGCGTCGACGGGGGCGGCCACCTGGTGTGATCGAGAGACGATCGGCGCGACTCGGGCCCGGAGAGCGAGCCGCCAACCTCGACCGCCTCGACGACGAATCCTTCGATCTCGTCGTGATCGGCGGCGGCATCACCGGGGCGGGCAGCGCCCTCGATGCCGTCTCGCGAGGCAGATCTGTCGCGCTGCTCGAGCAGAGGGACCTCGCCGCCGGCACATCGAGCCGGTCGAGCAAGCTCATCCACGGTGGCCTGAGATACCTGGAGCAGCTCGAGCTCGGCCTCGTACGAGAGGCGCTGCGCGAGCGAGGGCTGTTGCTGACCAAGCTGGCACCGCACCTCGTCCGTCCGGTGTCCTTCGTGTACCCGCTGCGGCACCACATCTGGGAGCGCGCCTACGTCGGCGCCGGGGTGCTGCTCTACGCCACGCTGGCGCGCTCGTCCGGCAGCACGTTGCCCGGCCACCGCCACCTGACGAAGCGGACGACGCTGGAGCTGTTCCCCGGCCTGCGTCCAGATGTCTTCGTCGGGGGAATCCGCTACTGGGACGCTCAGGTCGACGACGCCCGCTACGCGCTCGCCGTCGCCCGCACTGCGGCCGCCCTGGGCGCAGTCGTCCTCACCAGCACGCGGGTCACCGGCTTCGACCGCGTCTCGGGAAGGGTGGCGGCGGTCGACGCAGACTGCCTCGAGACCGGGAGGAGGCTCCGCGTCGAGGCGCGGGCGGTGGTCAACGCCACCGGCGTGTGGACGGACGAAGTCGAGAGACTCGCCGGCGAGTCCTCGGGCGACGTTGCCGCTTCGAAGGGGATCCATCTCGTCGTCGCGAGAGATAGGATCGCATCCTCCACGGGGATCATCGTGCGCACGGAGAAGAGCGTCCTCTTCGTGATCCCGTGGGGCGACTTCTGGCTGATCGGAACCACGGACACGTCGTGGCGCCTCGGACTCGCCCACCCGGCTGCCAGCCGCACCGACATCGAGTACCTGCTGGGTCACGTCAACGAGCTCCTCGCCGATCCCCTCGACGAGAGCGACGTGGTCGGTGTCTACGCCGGGCTGCGACCGCTGCTGCGCGGCGAGTCCGATTCGACGAGCAAGTTGAGTCGTGAGCACGCCGTCGTCGAGCAGGTGCCCGGGCTCTTCACCGTTGCGGGTGGCAAGTACACGACGTACCGCGTGATGGCTCGCGACGCAGTCGACGCGGCGCTCGGGCCCGGAGCGCCCGCTTCGCGGACGGCGGACATCCCCATCCATGGCGCGGCCGGCTACCACGAGGCATGGACCGCCCGGCACGCAGCGGCCGAGGCGGCAGGTATCGATCCTCACTGGGTCGAGCACCTGCTCAGCCGCCACGGCTCCGAGACGTCGGAGATCATGGAGGCGATCGCCGATCGGCGCCAGCTCGGAGCGCCGGTCCCAGGGGCCCCCGGCTACCTGACAGCCGAGATTCGGCACGCGGTGACCCATGAGGCGGCCTTGCACCTCGACGACGTGCTCACCAGGAGGACGAGGATCTCGATCGAGACCCCGGATCGGGGGGTGGCCGCCGCCCCTGCGGTCACCGAGCTGATGGCCGAGGTGCTCGGATGGGACGAGGCGACCAAGGCTCGTGAGCTGGAGCACTACCTGGCGAGGGTCGAGGCCGAGCTCGAATCGCAGACGATGCCCGACGACCACACCGCCGACGCGGCCCGCCTGGGCGCACCAGACGTGAGGACCGGACGCGGCGACCTCTGACGCCGCGCCGCCGATACCGGCCCGGGCCTGTCACGCCCAGCCTCGGTGGTGCTCGTGAAAGCGGCGGAACTCGGTTGCGTTCGTCGGCCCGAGGGTGTTGTTCCCGTCCGGGAACGTGAGCCGGATCTCACGGAGCTCCTCACGAGTGAAGTCCCAACGGACCTTCACCGGGTCGACCCCGTAGAGCTCGGCGGCATTGAGCCCGAAGATCCGGCGCTTGGTGCGCCCCCCGAGCACCGGGTAGCCGAAGCGCTCCCGATACGACTCGGTGATCGTGAAAGCTCGCATGGCCTCGATCTGATCCTGGGGCGACCCGTAGAAGATCGAGTCCGTGCCCCACAGGATGCGGTTCTCGCCGAGTGTGTCGAGCAGCTTGCCGAGCACGTGTGCCGCTTGCGTCGGGGTGCGCATCAGGTACCACCACGTCGATCCGAGCTCGCCGTACACGTTGCCAGCGTGACCGATCCCGTGCTCTCGGAGGGTGGCGATGAAGCGGTTGACGCCGTTCGACTCATCGCTGTACGGACCCTCCACGTGGTCGACCTCGAATCCGCAGTGATACACGACGAAGTTCATCTCCGGGTATGCCTTGGCTGCGGGCCCGATGTCGACGGGAGATCCGAATCGACTGCCGCCGGACAACCCCTTGTGGACGCAGATGATGTTCACCCCGAGGTCGAGCGACTTCTCGATGAACCGCCGGCCGACGTGTGGGACGCCTTCTTCGTGGTCGTCGAGCCAGTACCTGTTTCCCGTGACGGGGTCTCCGAAGTGGGTGAACGTCTTCCAGCCGGCGATCGGGTAGCGCGCCACCGTGCGCTCCATCTCCTCGAGAGTGGCCTCGATCGAGCCGACCTGAGGCAACACCTGGGCGTGCAGCTTGATCCGGTCGTCCCTCGTCAGGCCCACCGAGACTCGCCTCGTCTCGTCCATCACCTCGATCGGGAGAGGGCTTCCCTCTGGATGGATCGGCAATGCAGAGACGACGGCCATCGACGTGTCCGACCGAAGGAACATCTCCTCCATGAAGTGCGTCATCGAGAAGCACGAGCGAGGGTCGTCGTCCCCGCAGTTCATCTGCGGGAACTGGTCGCCCCAGAATCGCCTGCCCCTGGTTGCCGGGTTGAGCTCGTACTCGAGGAGATGCCCCTGGACGTCCATGATGAACTCGTCGCCCGTCAGCCGCTCCTCGGCGGCCAGCGGCTCCCAGAGCGCGTCGGCGGGGATGGCGTACCTGCCGCCCGGGTCCGCATGCGCCGAGGCGGTCATCCTGTCGAGGAAGAAGAGCGTGATGGCAGACGCCGTCGCCGACTTGAGGAACTCACGTCGATCCATGCCGAGCTTGCGGGCGGCTCGATCACACTGCTCTCGGGCGAGCCGGAGCGCCTCGGTGACGGTCGGAGCGAGCGGCTGAGGCAGGAACTCCCCGTTCGATACGGGCCCGAGCTTGATCGGCAGCCCCGGCTCGTCGTCTCGCCATGACATCCACGAACCCCTCTCGAGGATCCTTCAGAATGTAGCGGGACCTCCGGGGACGAGACGCCGACATGCCTCGACCGCTCGAGCGACCGGCGCCGCATCGTGGGGACGGGCTCAATCCTCGTCCGAGACGGCTGCCTTGGCAGCGATCTCCTCGACGATGTCTGCGTTGGCCAGGGTCGTGACGTCGCCGAGGCGCCGATGCTCGGACACGTCTCGCAGCAGCCTGCGCATGATCTTCCCGGAGCGGGTCTTGGGAAGGTCGTTCGTGAAGACGATGCTCTTCGGCTTGGCGATCGGCCCGATCTTCTTGGCGACGTGGTTCCGCAGCTCCTCGATCAGGTCGGCGTTGCCCTCGATGCCGTCACGCAGCGTCACGAACGCCGCGATTGCCTGACCCGTGATGGGGTCCGTCCTCCCGACCACGGCGGCTTCTGCGACGCCGTGGTGGTCGACGAGAGCGGACTCGACCTCGGTGGTCGAGATGTTGTGGCCGGACACCAGCATCACGTCGTCGACCCGCCCGAGCAGCCAGTAGTAACCGTCGGCGTCCCGCTTGCACCCGTCGCCCGGGAAGTAGCGCCCCGGGAAGCGCGTCCAGTACGTGTCGACGTAGCGCTGGTCGTCTCCGTAGATGGTGCGGAGCATGGCAGGCCACGGCCGATCGATCACCAGGTACCCGCCCCCGCCGAGTGGCACCGAATTGCCGTCGTCGTCGACCACGTCGGCGCCGATGCCGGGGAAGGGCTTGGTGGCGGAGCCGGGTTTCGTCGCCACGGCTCCCGGGAGGGGGGTGATCATGATGGCCCCGGTCTCGGTCTGCCACCAGGTGTCGACGATCGGCGTGCTGCCGCCCCCGATGTGCTCGTGGTACCACATCCACGCCTCGGGGTTGATCGGCTCGCCGACGGTGCCGAGCACCCGCAGCGACGAGAGGTCGTGGCCGGCGGGATGCTCGTCTCCCCACTTCATGAACGACCGGATCGCAGTAGGGGCGGTGTAGAAGATCGTCACGCCGTACTCCTCGATGATCGACCACAGCCGGTCGAGGCCCGGGAAGTTGGGCGCTCCCTCGTACATGACCCCGGTCACGCCGTTCGCCAGGGGGCCGTAGACGATGTATGAGTGCCCGGTGACCCAGCCGATGTCGGCGGCGCACCAGTAGACGTCGTCGGGCTTCACGTCGAAGACGTAGTGGTGGGTCGTCGTCACTCCTGTGAGGTAGCCGCCCTGGGTGTGCACGATCCCCTTTGGCGTCCCCGTTGTGCCGGACGTGTACAGGATATAGAGCAGGTCCTCTGCGTTCATGACGGCGGGCTCGAACTCGGGATGCCTGCCGGCAACCGCCTCGTGGTACCAGACGTCACGGCCTTCGACCCAGGCGACGTCGCTGTCGGTGCGCTTCACGACGATGACGTGCTCCACGCTCGGGCAGCGGGCGGCCGCTTCGTCCGCCGCGTCCTTCAGGGCGACCACCGAGCCTCGCCGCCATGCGCCATCCGAGGTGACGATCGCCTTGGCCTGGGCGTCCTCGACGCGGTCGGCGAGCGCATCGGCGGAGAACCCCCCGAACACGACGGAGTGGACGGCGCCGATGCGGGCGCACGCCAGCATGGCGACGGGAAGCTCCGGGATCATCCCGAGGTAGACGGCGACCCGGTCACCCTTCTCGATCCCCATCTCCGACATGGCGGCCGCCAACCGGCAGACGTCCTCGTACAGGTCGCGATACGTGATCGTCCTGGTGTCTCCCGGCTCGCCGATCCAGTGGTAGGCGACCTTGTCGCCCCTCTCGTCGAGATGTCGGTCGAGGCAGTTGTATGCCAGATTCAGCTCACCATCCTCGAACCATTTGAAGAACGGGGCATCGGATTCGTCGACGATCTCTCGCGGCTCTCGGAACCAGGTGATCCGTTCGAGCGCCTGCGAGTGCCAGAAGGCCTTCCAGTCCTGGGCGGCTTCTGCATGGATGTCTGGCGATGCGTTGGCGTTGGCGGCGAACTCGGGCGCCGGTGGGAACACTCGGTCCTCGTTGAGCAGGTTCTCGATCGCCTGGCTGCCTTCGGCCACGTGAGGCTCCTTCTCCGTATTCGTCGCCGACATCGTACCGGTGGCCTCGGCGACGGTTCCGTGGCCTGTCATCCGGATGGGATCACCGGCGGCGCCCGGCGCCCACACGGGACGCAGGTCACGTCGAAGGTCGGATGTGCTGGGAGACGAGCAGGTGGATCAGATCGCGTTCTCGGTCGAGTGTCGCCACGTGACGGCTCCCGCGCAGCCAGCGGAGCTTCTTGTCACGGGATCCGAGCCGGTCGTAGATGACCTGGGCGCTGGCGGGCCTCACGGTCTGGTCGGCCTTCGACTGGATCACGAGGGCAGGGGCCGTGACCCTCGGAAGGGCGCGGTTGGCGGCCCTGATGAGGTCGGTCAACTCGGCCACGGTTCCGATCGGCACGTCGCGGTACTGGCGAGCGAACTGCGCGGTCTCCTCGGGGTAGGGGTCCGGATCGGGTGCCACCCTGATCCGGGCCGACCCTCGGTACATGCCGGCGAAGCGGGCGGAACGCGAGAAGACCTTCTGGGGCGTGTTGATCGTCGTGATCGTCGCCACGTCGTCGACTGCCGCGATCAGGATGGCGATGAGCCCACCCATGGAGAGCCCGACCAGGTGCCTGCGATCGCCGGGTGCTGTTGCGGTGGCTTGAAGAGCGCTGGCGACCCAGTCCCGCCACCCGGTGCGCGCCATGTGTGCTTCGGACGTGCCGTGTCCCGCGAGCAGCGGCGCGATCGAAGAGATCCCGCCGGCCGCCAGTGCCTGGCCGAGGGGCCACAGATGGGCAGGCGAGCCCGTCCATCCATGGAGGAGGACGGCGGTGTCGCCTCCCGAAGCCTCGATCATGAAGCCGGTCTCCGGAGCGACCTGAGTCATCCGCTGGAATCTAGGTGGCAACCGCCGCAGGGCGGCGCAATCACCGCGGGGCGGCGGCACGGCGTGTGGTGCGCTCAGCGGCCGGCGGCCATCTCTTCCGCCTGGAGCGTCGATGGGCGAAAGGCCGGGATCTCGATCCTGAATCGGCTCCACCCGGCGGCGTAGTCGTAGGTGAGCTCGCCGCCCATCAACTCGGTGAGCTGGCGCGACACCGCCAGGCCGACGCCGACGGACGCCACGTTGCCGGCACGCGAGTGCGCCCGCTGGTACAGCTCGAAGATGGACTCCCGGTGGTGGATGGGCACGCCGCTCCCGTCGTCGAGGACGGTGAGCGCAACCTGCGAGCCTGCCTGCTCGGCCTCGACGACGATGTGGTCGCCGCCGTAACGAATCGCGTTCGTGAGGAGGTTGCGCACGACCTGCTTGAGACGGAGCGGATCGGCCCATGCGGTCTGGTCGACGCGACTGGCGTCGATGTGCTTCGCCGTGCTCGATCGGGTGGCTGCCTCGACGGCGCCCATGACGAGGGGCCGCAGCTCGACGAGTCGCGGCGCGATCGACACGAGGCCGATCTCCGCCCGCGCCGCCACCAGGAGGTCCTCCACGAGGTCGGCGAGCTCGCCGCTCTCCTGCGCGATGAACTGCACCAGCTCGAGCTTGACCGTCGAATCGAGCAAGCTCCACTGGTCGAGAAGCGTCTCGGACGACCCGTACACGGACGTGAGCGGCGTGCGCAATTCGTGGCTCACCGTCGCCAGGAAGTCGTCCTTCGAGCGGATGAGAGCCTGCATTCTCTCCATCGCCTCTTTGCGTTCGGTGATGTCGACCATCTGGACGACGACCTTCTTGAGATCGAGCGCACCGCCAACCCGCGGGGCGCTCCAGTGCAGGATGGCGTCCACCCGCTCGCCGTTGGCTCTCTGGCCGGTGATCTCGTAGGCGATCCGTGACACGTCGTCCCAGATGGCAAGGAACTGAGCTTGGTACGAGTGGCGCGAGTCCTCGTTGAAGGACTCGACGTCGAAGCGACCGAGCACGTCGCCTCTCGAGTTGACTCCGAGCATCGTGAGGGCGGCCGTGTTGGCGTTCGTGACCTCGATGAGTGAGGCGCCGTGGAGCAGCTCGTGGGGGTTGGCCTCGAAGTACCCGGAGAGGTCGGCGACCCCGGCGCGCTCGAGCTGATCGAGCCAGGCGCCGACTGCGGTGAAGTTCTCCTCCCAGCTCGGGATCGGCGACTCCTCGAAGAGGTGGGAGTAGTGGTGCTCGGTCCTGTCAGCCTTCTCTCGCCACTTGGCTTCCTCACAACGGGCGTCGAGCGCGCTCGAGACGCGGTCGAGGAGGCGCCTCCATCCTCCGCTGGTCGCAGGGCGTTCGTTCCTGTCGAGAGCGAGGTCGTGCAAGATGTCTGCTAGGGCTTGGTTCACGGGCGGTGGGCCTTCGGATCGGCAGTGTCGCGGCGAGGCGCGCCTTCTCCAGCTCCATCGGCACGTCGCCAGGATTTGTTGAGCCACCGCCTCGCGAGGGTCCGGGCAGACCTCCCGGTCACCCCGCCCCCGAAGCCGTGGCCCTGAAGGACAGGATCATCTCCCTGAAGACCTGGTCGACCAGCTTGCGCGCAGGATTGTCGGGCTGCTCGGCGACCATCACCCAGCGCGTCCCGGCGACAACGACGGCCACGAGTCGCTCGAACCGTGTGATCCGGCGAATCTCGTCATGCCACGTCGCATAGCGGGCGAACGCTTCGCCGCTGTCGAACGAGACGGCGTCGTCCCGCAGGATCGTGAAGCCGGCACGGAGCTCCAGCTGCTTGGCGGTGATGGCTCGCAGCCATGGGCCGGCCGGAAGGGTCGCCTGCTGCGCCACGACGGCGAACGTGGCGTCCGCGCCGGCGCTGCCTGGCCCGACGAAGACGGTGGTGCGAGGCTCGATGTTCGACGTCCTCCAGTCTCGGGGAACCGAGATCGAATATCCGACTCCGCGGATCCGCGTCATCGCCACCTGCGTCATCGAGCCTGCCTCTGCGAGAACGTGGCGACAACATACTGCAATACATCGTCAAACAACAATGAACGCGCAAACCCACCGACCGGGAGGCGAAGCGGTACGCTGATGGCGATGGCTTCCTGGCGTCCGGCAGCGGCTCTCGTCACGTTCGTGGTGCTCTCGGTGGCGTGCACGCGGTCCGCCACCGAGACGACGTCGACCGTGGACACGACCCCGCAGCAGACGTCGACCGCGGGGCCTGCGGCCGTCGATCGGATCCTTGTGATCGACGAGGGAGCCGTCGTCACGATGGACCGTGACGGCGCAAGCCGCCGCACCATCGCCGACGCCGGTGACGTCATCCCGTTCCAGCCGACATGGGCGCCCGACGGCGTGCGGGTGGCATACAGCGAGGTGTCGTTGGACGGCCCCGCCGTCGTCATGACGTCGGACGACGGCGAGGAGCCACAACGCTTCGCGACGGACTCGAACGTGTTCTACATGTACTGGTCACCCGACGGCTCACGGCTCACGTCTCTCCGTGAATCCGCAGCCGGCGGACTGCAGCTCGACATACTCGACGTCGAGGCGAACGATGTGCGCACGATCGACGGCGGGCAGCCGCTCTACTACTCCTGGAGTCCCGACTCGGATCGGTTGGCGACGCACATTGGCGTCGACAGGCTCGAGCTGCTCGATCCCGCCGGGGGGTCGGTCGAGCTCGGATCCCGTCCGGGCGCCTTCCCCTCCCCCCAGTGGACGCCGCTCGGCATCTTCCACCTCAGCGTGCTTGCCGTGAACCAGGCGCTCACGCTCACCGACCCGGACGGCGAACCGCGCATTCTCGCCACCGTTCCGGGGCCATCGATATTCACGGCGGCCAGGTCGGGTGCCAGGGTCGCCGTCCAGAGCCTCGTAGACGAGGGGGCGGGCATCGACGCCGCCTACCTACAAGACGCGCCCCTACTGGCTGCCGGCCGTCTCGTCGTGATCGACGTTGCGACCGGCGAGCACGTCGAGGCAGGCGCGAACCCGGTGGCGGCGTTCTTCTGGAGCCCCGGTGGCGACAGGCTGCTCTCCCTGACCGGGGACGGTCGGAGCATCCACTGGGAGGTCTGGGACGACGGGGGCTCGACCGCCTTTCCGGACATCGTGCCCTCCCCAACCTTCATCCGCGACTACCTGGCCTTTTTCGACCAGTACGCCCAGAGCTCATCGCTGTGGGCGCCGGACGGTTCGGCGTTCGTGTTCCCGGGGAGCGTTGACGGAGTCGACGGGATCTGGCGCCAGGATGCCCGACCCGACGCCGAGCCGGTGAGGATCTCGAGCGGAACCTGGGCCGTCTGGTCCCCTGTCTGACCTCTATACTCGCGGTCGCCCAGGAGTGGTGCGCCAGGCGAGGATGTAACATCCGGGCCGTTTTGAGCCCCCATCGTCTAGCGGTCCAGGACTCCGCCCTTTCAAGGCGGCAACGGGGATTCGAATTCCCCTGGGGGCACACGCGGGGGCGTGGTGAAGTCTGGAGTTCACGCCGGCCTGTCAAGCCGGAGGTCGCGGGTTCAAATCCCGTCGCTCCCGCCATGTGCTGTGGTTGCGACCGCCGTACGCGACGGTCGAGGCACGGCGCAGATCGCTGCCCGGGCTCGCTCGGGCCCTGGTCAGGTAGCTCAGTTGGTAGAGCGCCGGTCTGAAAAACCGGAGGTCGACGGATCGACGCCGTCCCTGACCACCATCCATCTAGCTGCGTAAACGCCCAATTCGCCCTTATCAGTTGGGTTTCTGGGGCGTCCTCCACTCCTTCCGGTTTCGCAACTTTTCGCGACCTTTCTGGGCGTTTTGCGGAGCCTCGCGGACTCTGCATTGGGTCGGAACCGCAATGAATGGCCTATGGCCTTCGAGTGTTGATCACTTTGAGTGGTGGCCTGGCAACGAAAAGGCACCCTGGAAGTGCCGATATGTGCGCCCTACCGAGCAGCTGTCTTCAGATAGGCAACGAGTTCAGCCACCTTGTTGAGGGGAGTATGACCGCCGGGATACTCGTCCATCGTCACCTCGATTCCGGCTTCGGAGAGGCGGAGTTCGAGCAGTTGGCCAGCGTCGATGAACGTCACGGTTCCGTCGTCAAACTGATCGAGTCGTTCGAGATCACGTTGGATCGAGCCATCCGGGTCACGCAGGGCGAACCACCCAGACGGGTCTGACGGGTCATCGATTGCTCTGGGGCTCGTGCCATCATCGGCAACCCACAAGTGGAACTTGGCGTCGAGGTCTGTTGGCCAGGACGCCGGATCCATCAGTGCGGCGAGTTCCGCTTGCATTGCAGCGGGGTCGGCTTCAAACGCAGGGTCGAAGTTCTCCGAATGCAGCCAGTATTCGCCGTCGCCGAGGACAGCGCCGGTCACCGGTGCGGGTGGTGAGTCGGTCGAACATCCCGGTATCGGGTCCTCGTTTGCGTCCATGGACGCTGCCAGCCCTACCCCCGCCCCTGCCGAGAACCCGTACACGATCGTGTTGGCAGGGTCGCCACCGAAATCAGGTGCGTTCTGCTGGGCGAACGCCACAGCACAGCTAGCTGCGTCCGTCCACTCGCGGAACGTCACGAGAGGGACCGGGACTGGCGGGATCGGTGGCCGCCAGACGATCCACGACGGGGCGAAGACGACTAGTCCTTCCGCTACCGCAGCCTCTGCCAACGTGGCGGTGTCATCTCCGTCCTTCCCGTCTGAGTCAATGCCATGGAACGCAACCACGACGGGCCACGGTCCGTCGCCAACGGGCGTGTAGACATCCACCAAGAGCTCGGCATCACCGATCGTCATATAGACCAAGTCGGTTGTCTCAACAAAGCTCGGTTCTGCCGTCGTTGTGGTCGCTGCTGCTGCCGTCGTTGTGGTCGCTGCTGCTGCCGTCGTTGTGGTCGCTGCTGCTGCTGCCGTCGTTGTGGTCGCAGCTGGGATGGTTGTTGATGTCGAGTCCGAGGCGTTGCCACCGGAATCCGAGGAACACCCGACGGCGATCAATGAGAACGCGACAATCGGAATCGCAGTGAAACCGCGCACGACTGATCCTTTCGGCTTGTGCCGAGCCAACTGATCTGCGCTGGCTTCGGGCGCTCACTGTAGTTCGGTCTACGGCGATGGGTCGAGGGCCGCCGAGAACGAGTACCGGAAACCGCCCACATCCGGCAATCCCGGACACATCGATATCTCACCGAGAGTGGTGTGTGCGGCTGTGCGCTAGCGCTGCGGCCCTCTCCGCTTCGTAGCAACCTTCGAATGCCGCGAGAACGCGGTCCGATGTCTTGGTCTGGGTCATGGCTCCCGATCAGTACTGCCGGCACCAAGGTTCCAACGGGCGTCACTCCAGATAAGGGTCCTGAGTCCGGGGAACGAAGGCGGGACAGCCGAAAGGACGGACTCCTCGCGGACTCGCCAACGCAACGCCCCAGGTCAGGTCAGCGAAACTGCCGGTCTGAAAAGCCGGAGGTCGACGGATCGACGCCGTCCCTGACCACCAGGCGGATGTGCCGGAAACGCCCATTCCCCCGCAGTCGAGCGGGCCGGGCTCGCGGCTCTGGAGATCCACGAGCTACGCCACACCGCAGCCTCCCTCATGATCAACCAGGGCGCTGATCCCAAGCTGATCCAGACTCAGCTCGGCCACTCCTCCATCTCCATCACCTACGACATCTACGGACACCTCTTCCCAGATCGTCTCGACGAGCTCGCGTCCAAGTTCGACGAGTTGATTCGCGAAGGCCGACAGGGACGAGATCAGAATCGGCTAGTCGCTTTGAACATGTGCCTAGTATTATTGGCAATCGCCCACTATACTTGGCACCGATGAACCTAGGACATCCGCTCTCATCACTGGTGACCACCCTCTCAGGACAGGTCCTCGAGGTGCTGGTCAACACCTCCTATCCCCTGTCTGGTCGACACGTCATGCGGTTGCTGCGTCGGGAGGCCAGCCAGCAGGGTGTCCAGAATGCCCTGGACGAATTGGCAGCCCACGGGATCGTCGAACAGGTGTCCGCCGGAGGATCGATCCTCAACACGCTCAACCGGCAGCACATCCTGGCTCCGTACATCAGCCGCATCGTCAGTCTGAGAGGCGAGCTGATCGACCGACTCGCGACCATCGTCTCCGAGGAGGCTCCGGAGGCGAGGCGGGCGATTCTGTTCGGCTCGCTGGCAAGAGGCAGCGCCGGCGAGCACAGCGACATCGATATCGCGCTGGTGTGGCCAGACGCGGAGGCAGACGAAGAGACCGAAGGGAATATCGCCTCTCGGGTCAGCGAGCTGACTGGAAACGCCTGCAACCTTCTCCACTACACCGCTGAGGAACTCGACACCCTCGCTGAGAGGGCCCCGGAGTTGTGTGCAGCCATCGATTCCGAAGGGATCGATCTGATCGGAGCTCTCGCTCGTTGATGGCCAGGAAAGCCCGCATCCGGCCCTGCAGTCCTCAGGACGCGGCGCAGCGATACGACCAAGCCACAGCCTTCGCCGACCTGGCCGGATTGGATCCAGAGGCCGACGACGGACCGAAACGGTCGGCAGCGGTCAGCAACGCCGTCCTGGCCGGGATCGCAGCCGCCGACTCGATCTGCTGCCGACGTCTCGGCCGCCACGCCGCCGGCGACGACCACCAGAGGGCACTCGCGCTCGTCGAGGAGGCAGGAGAGGTGGGCCGGGACGCGAGGCGCCACCTGGAGACATTGTTGTCGATCAAACACAAGGCACACGGATCGACGCCGTCCCTGACCGCCATCGAACTAGCTGCGTGATCGCGCGAATAGCCTTGTGGCAGTTGGGTTCCTGGGCAGTTCACCGATCTCCCATGGTGCGCCGTCCAGGAGCCGAACGGAGCCCAGGTTCGTCGAGCCACGGATGAATCCTGGGCTAGTGCTGCGGATGGAAGCCTCCGACATCAGCGAGTGGGACTTGAGGCCGATTCTCCCGCCAAGCAGACATTCGCCCGAAGAACGGCATTCCTCGTAAACGTACCTGGCTGCGACTGCTTGCATATTGCAGCCAGCCGGAAGGAGCAAACGGTGTCAGAGGTCGTGTGTGACATCTCGGTCTCGGCCGACGGCTATGCCGCCGGGCCGGGACAGACTCTCGAACAGCCGTTCGGCACCATCGAGCACAACCGTCTCCACGATTGGATGTTCGAGACCCCGAGCGAGAATCGATCCGAGGTGAGGGCGATCACGGATGCAGGCGCGTTCATCATGGGCCGCAACATGTTCGGTCCCGACCGCGGCGAGTGGGACCTCGACTGGAAGGGATGGTGGGGCGACGAGCCGCCCTATCACGCACCGGTGTTCGTCCTCGCCCACCGTCAGCGGGGCGATCTCCCCATGGAGGGCGGAACCACCTTCCATTTCGTCACCGACGGCATCCACGCCGCCCTGGAGCAGGCTCGCTCGGCTGCCGGCGAGCGCAACGTTGCCATCGCCGGAGGCGCCAGCACCGTCAATCAGTTCTTGGCCGCAAGCCTCATCGACGAGCTGCGGGTGCACGTCACCCCCTCGATCATCGGCGATGGTTCGCGGTTGTTCGACGGAGTCCCGCCGATGACGTTCCAGCAGGTGTCGGCCCGTGGCGCCACCGCCGTCACCCACATCGTCTACCGGCCTGTTCGCTGACGAGACAGACGGGTTGGGGCTGCCTGGCCGAGCCCTGCCTACTCTCGTTGGGCGACTGCCTCCTTGTGGCACCCCAACAGCTGCGTGGCTGGCTCCTTCCACTCAGTCTGCAAGAAGAAACAATTGTTCCATCGGGCTTCCCGAGGGTCGCGCGACCGGGTTCCGCCATCCCGCCGTGGTCGTCACCGCCCAGCGCTTCCTCGATGCGCAGCCGAACGTGATCCAGGTCGTGCCGCTGACCGCCACAGTCCGAGGCTTCATGTCGGAGGTCACGATCGAACCTGACATCGACAACAACCTGCAACGTCAAGTTGCCGCACAGCGTCAGCACATTCGGCCCGTCTCGACTGGACGGGTCGATCAGGTTCATGGAAGCGTCGGCCCAACCGTCCTCAGCCACATCCGAGATACCGTTGGTCTGATCCTCGATGTCCCCATCTAGTGGTGCGTCGTTCAATTGGTGACCTTGGCTCTGGACCGCCGGGTGGCCGACGCCGCAAACCGGGGACGGCCATACAAACGCTGTCTCCCGCTTCGCGGGGGACCGGCGAGCGGTCGCTCTGCGACCCGAGCCGAGGGGGCCGCTTGGCAGACCGGACCGCAGGGTCCCCCTCGACTCGGCCTGCGGCGCTCGTCGATCCCCCGGAGACCGGGGGATTGCGTAGAAGCCTGCGGACCGTACGGACGGCCACCCACGCGGTCTCCCGCTCGGCGGGGGACCGGCGAGCGGTCGCCCTGCGACCCGAGCCGAGGGGGCACCTGGCCGCCACACACTGCCCGGCCCCCCTCGACTCGGCCTGCGGCGCTCGTCGATCCCCCGGAGACCGGGGGATTGCGTAGAAGCCTGCCAACCGTGTGGACGGCCACACCCACGCTGTCTCCCGCTCGGCGGGGGACCGGCGAGCGGTCGCTCTGCGACCCGAGCCGAGGGGGCCGCTTGGCAGACCGGACCGGAGGGTCCCCCTCGACTCGGCCTGCGGCGCTCGTCGATCCCCCGGAAACCGGGGGATTGCGTAGAAACCTGTCAACCGTACGGACGGCCACACACGCGGTCTCCCGCTCGGCGGGGGACCGGCGAGCGTCCCGCCAGTGACCGAACCGAGGGGGCTCGAGTTGTCCAGCCACGCAGATCGATGCCTCTTTCTCGCGTTCGATGGTGCCGTGATCTGGTGCGGAAGCGTCAGTGGCCCAAGTGGATGCTCAGGGCATCGTCGATGTCGAGCATCAGCGCCGGCGGTACGGTCCCGACCTTGTCGGTGACACGCTCGATCGAAACAGAGCGGACTTGTTCGGCCTGGGCCTTCGAATCGAGATCCAGGCCGGTCTCGGTTGCGGGCAGGAGCACCTGAAAGGGATACACCCGACCGACGTTGGATGTCACGGGAACCACGGTCACGACGCCGCGTCCCAACTTGGCAGCGGTCGTGTTGGCACCGTCGTTGGAAACGATCACCGCCGGACGCCGCTTATCGGCCTCGCGGCGGCGCGCCGGGTCGAGGTCGACGAGGCGGATCTCTCCACGCAGCATCAGCCGGATGCCAGTCCATCGCCTACCGCGGCGTCCCAGGCTTCGGCGTCGCCGGACTCGGACCACTCCTTCCACGCCTCGGCGTAGTCGGCGCCGAGCCCCGACGCGCGAAGTAGGCGAACGGCCTTGCGAACGACCGCCGACCGGGATTCATAGCCCTGCGCTTGCGCGTACTGGTCGAGGAACTCGACATCCTCGTCAGGAAGGCTCACACTCAGCTTCATACTAGGATACTACCACTGGTAGGCCATGTTGCGTACCACACGGATCACGCACCGCTTCCCGGGCGCCAACCTCCGATCGACGCCGGGTCCGACCTCGATCGCACCGGCTGTGGGACCACGCGTCTCTTCCTACGATCGCGGGTGTGTCAGACGCCGTGCCACATATCGGGACTCTCAGGGAGAAGCCGCTCCACGCCTCCCTGAAGCGGTGGTACGCCCGCGCCGGCGATCGAGTCGAGGTCCCCGTCGACGGATTCGTGATCGACCTGGTCCGAGAGGATCTCCTGATCGAGGTGCAGACGAGCGGCTTCTCGTCGATGAAGCGGAAGGCAACGTCACTTCTCCAGCTCGGGCACCGTTTGCGGATCGTTCACCCGATCCCCGTGGACAAGTGGATCGTCAAGGTCGACGCCGAGGGCGCCGTCCTGAGTCGACGCCGATCTCCCCGACACGGCGCGCCGACGGACATCTTCGCCGAGCTGGTGAGCTTCCCCGAGCTCCTGGTGC
>Ga0214471_10000913_pt1 | contig 23960 bp, 25 predicted proteins | sample RVTome_5_FD_207665 | JGI IMG/M metagenome (GOLD analysis project Ga0214471, IMG submission 207665) | Soil microbial communities from uranium-contaminated site in the Upper Colorado River Basin, Wyoming, United States - RVT142D155 | ecosystem: Environmental > Terrestrial > Soil > Contaminated >... | reverse complement strand
CCACCGCACCGACACCGGCCCGCACCCAGGGCACGCCGTTCCCCACGCACGCCACCCGCGTCGTCACGGCCACGCCCACCTCACCGGTCTCGGGATCCACGGCCGCGATGGAGAACGTCGAGAACTGGAGCAGCTCGCCCCAGGAAACGGGTTCCTGGGCCACGGCGCGGCCGCACAAGCCCACGGTGACGAGGAGGTGGCACGCGATCGCACCGAGTCTCATGGTCCGGTCTCCTGCTTCAGCGGGTGGCGAGCGAAGGTGAACTCCCAAGAGTACATTGGCGGTCCAACCTCATCCACCGAGAGTCGGAATGCGACCCCTGTTCGTGCTCGGTACCTGGCTGACCCTCACCGCGCCCGGCCTTCAAGCCCAGGCCGGCGAGTCCGAGGTCCTCACGGTTGTGCGGAAGTTGTTCGACGGGATGCGGGCGGGCGACAGCGCCATGGTGCGCTCGGTGTTCGACCCCGAGGCGCGACTGGTCTCGACCGATCAGCGCGACGGTCAGCCCACCGTGCGGGTGACCGCGGCCGACGCCTTTGTCGCCGCCGTGGGCCGGCCCCACGACGCGGTGTGGGACGAGCGCATCTGGGATACCGAGGTCAGGATCGACGGCAACCTGGCATCGGTGTGGACCAAGTACGCGTTTTATCGGGGTGACCAGTTCAGTCACTGCGGTGTGGACGCTTTTCACCTGGTAAGGCGTGCGGACGGTTGGAAGATCGTGGACCTGGCGGACACACGCAGGCGGGAGGGTTGTGAAACGCGGCCAGAGCAATGAGGCATGCAGGCAGGTAGGCCGCAAGGGCTACTCGAGCCATCGCACCGTCTACAGGTATTCCTCCCGGTATACCCGGCTCAACTCAAGAAAGTAGCTGAGTGCCAGAGGCCCGATCAGCAGCCCGAGGATGCCGAAGTACGGTAGTCCGGCCACCGCACCCACCAGCGTTGTGAGCGGATGGATCCGGGCCCAGCGGCGGAACGCCACCGGCCGTATGACATTGTCCACGCTGCCGACGATGGTGATAGCCAATAGGGCAAGTCCGATGGCGGCGCCGTAGCGGTGGTCCAGGGCGAGCACGACGACGCCCGGCCCCCACACCATGGCGCACCCCAGCACCGGCAGGACCGCGAAGACCACCGCCACCGCACCCCAAAACACAGCGTTCGAGAGTCCGGTCATCCAGAAACCCAGACCGATGAGCGTACCCTGGATGACGGCCGTGAGACCCGTGCCGACCAATGTGGCCGTGGTGACGTTTCGAAAGCGGGCTCGGAGCTTGTCACTGGTGTCCTTGGAGAAGGGGATGTAGGGACTCACTGCGGTCCATGTCTCCCCGGGCCGGAGCAGCAGGAAATACAGGCCGAATAGCGCGATCGTCAGGTTCAGGGCAAGTCGGGCAGCGGTCCCGATCAGGCCGAACGCCGAGTTGGCGAGCCATTCGACCAGCTTCGTACCGACGTCGGCGAGATGGGGTCCGATGGCCGCCCTCCCCAACCGCAGCGCGGAGAGACGGGCCAGGATGGGGCTTTCTACGACGCCGCTCGCAATACCCTGCCCCTGCGTAGCGACCAGAGCGGCGAACGAGACAGCCGGAACGACGGCCAGTAACAGCGCGATGGCCACGACCAACGCCGCGGCGGTTCGAGGCCCGAGGCGCGGGGCAAGCCACTCCTGGGCCGGATGGAAGATGACGTAGAGGACTGGAATGCCGAGCAGGCCTGCGGCAAAGGGGGTCAGGGACGCGAACAGCGCCGCCCCGAGGAGCAGTAGCAGCAGCAGCGCGCCGCGCTGGCGGTTCGTTTCCGGCAAGGCCACAGGCTCCCTCCGAGTCCCTTCCCCCCCCGTTACCCGGCGCGACGGGCCGGGGCGCCTTCGTGCCGGGCTTACTTCACGACGAGGATCGTCACGATGACCGCGATCAGCACCAGCGCCAGCGTCGAAATGACGATGGTATTCTGGGCCGGCACCGGTGGCCGCGCGGCGGCACTGCGCTCTGCCATGCCCGGTTCGACGACGCGCGGCCACTCGGGCCGGAGTCGCGGTCCGGCCAGCGGTGCGGCGTGGGAGGCTGATGGCGGCACACTCACGTCCGCTGCAACCCCGGGGACGGCCGCCTGTGGGTCGACCTGCTCGACCACCTGCTGCGGCACCACTGGCGTCGCGGCGGCGCAAAACACGGTGACCAGGATGAGGACAAGACGATCGGTGGTGCTCGACCAGTGCTTCATACGACCTCCCAAGAAAAACAATTTGGTGTGAAGGAGCGCAGTCGCCCTTTACCTGCCGTTTCCGCCCTTGCGGCCCGGGTTCCCGGGTGTCCCGCCTCGCTCGTCATTCGACCGGCTCGGATCGCCCTGATTCGAGTTGCCCGGATCACAATTCTCGGGTCCGTTGCCCACGCCCTGGTTGCACTTGTCCTTGTGCTTGCCATTCCCGTTGCCCGGTCCCCTGCCGCGCTCGCAGGCGGTGACCGTGGTGCCCGTCAGCGTCACTGCGGCTTGCGCCAGGGCATTGCCATCGAACGTTCCACGGGTGATCGTGATGGCCGCACCCGCGAGGATGGTTCCCAGGAAGTTGGCATCCGTCAGCGTCGCGGCTTGGGCGACCCACCAGGTCACGTTGCACGGATCCCCGCCACCTTCCATGACCACCGAGAAGTTGGTTCCGGTCAGCGCGCCGGTCCCGCCGGTCCCGATTTTGAACACCCAGATCCCGCTCGCGGGCCCGGAGAGCGTCAGCGTGCCCGTCAACGTGGCCGCCGCGTCGAAGCAGTACACCCCAGGCGTGAGCGTCACGCCGGCGAGCGTACCGGTCAACACCGCGTCACATGGTACCTGCGCCACCTCATCGTACGTGCTGAGGAAGTCGTTGTAAGCCTGTTCGGCGAACCCGTCCGCCTGGTGAACCGTTCCGGTAATGGCGCAATTCGTCTGGGTGACCGCCGTGCCGGGGTAGACACCCACGTTTCCGTTCACCGTGGCATCGGTACAGGTCACGGCCGTGCCGGCGAGCACCCCGAAACTCGACGCCGACGCCGCCGATGCGCCGTGGCCGGAGTGGGAGAACAGCGGGTCCGACGTGATCGGCGCGGCGGGATCGCACGCGGTGGTCAATAGCGCGGCGAAGGATGCAACGACGGCAAGTCGTGACGGTCGATGCTTTACTGGGAGTTTCATTGGACTCTCCAAAACGGGGTTCATGTGAACGAGGCTGTGGACCACTGTTCCCTAGACTCCAGGTTCTAAGACGGCCGCTCCGCCCGACCACGCCGGCCGCCGAGCGAAGGCCCGGCGGCCGGCCCTCAACACTCCCTACTCACCGGTCCGCTCTCTGAGCTCACGTCGGCATGCGACGCCCGGCGGTGCATCGACGACTCTGGTAACAGGGTACGCTCGACTGCTTCCGGTGGGTATCGGTCGAAGGGGTGAAAAGAGACGTACTGCTAGGGGTGAAAAGGGATGTACTGCTTACGAGGTACAGGTTCGCGTTCAGGTTCACCGTGGACGTGACCGCGGCGACGAGCGCCGCCCGTCCGGCGGTCCTCAGCACCCGTCCCGTCTTCAGAGCGTCTGCTTGAGCCGGCGCCGCCGGTCCTCGGATTCGGCCCGCTTCCGGCCTCTTGCAGCAAGCAGTCAGCCTCGCGCGCTGCCGCCATCGCCCATTGCTTGGCTGGCCTTGCGGCGCGCACCGCCGACCTCATGAAGCGGTGTGTTCGTGTTGCCATGACCAGGCCCTCCTTCGGTTTTCGAGAAGTCGATGCGGGTGACGCTCCGCCGAAACCGGAGCATCAACGGCTTGGCGCTGAGGCCATGAACCAGGATCGAAAGCGTCACCACGATCAGCGTCAGGTGAATAAGATCGAGCGCCAGGCTCTCGGGGAGCCCGTGGCGAATCGCGTACATGAGGTAGTAGAGCGAACCGATGCCCCGCACGCCGAACCAGCCGATCATGCCGCGCATGGACCAAGGAACGCGCCTGTCGAACATGACGAGGAGGACGCTCGCCGGGCGGGCGACGACGAAGAGGAACAGCGCCAGGCCGACCGCTCGCCAGCTCCAGGAATCAAGGAACAGCGTGCCCCCGATCAACAGCACCAGCACGATCTCCGAGAGACGCTCCAGGTGCTCCTTGAACACCAGCGAGGCAACGCTGACCTGGGGAATCGCCGCCCGCTCGCCAGCGCCACCGGCCGAGGACGCTGCCGGTGCGGGTGGCGATGCGTCACCGGCCAGCCGCAGCTCTGTCTGGCGCAGCGCGACCGCCGCGAAAAACACCGCGAGAAAACCCCAGGTATGGAACAGCACGCTGACGCCGTAGACGACGCCGATCAGTCCCAGGCCGAGGAACTCATCAAAGCCGGTCCCGTCGGGATGGTTGCGTCGCAGCCTTGCCGCCACGCGGGCCAGCGCAACGCCGCCTGCCACGCCGATGGCCGTACCCGCAAGGGTCGCCCACCCCAGGTCGATGAGCATCCAGCGCGCGCCGAACTCGCCGAGCTCGTGCAGGCCGAGCAACCCCAGGCCCAGCATGACGAACGGAAAGGCCGCGCCGTCGTTCATCCCCGCCTCGCAGGTCAGCGCGAAGCGGAGCCGGTCGCGGTCGCCGGAGTGGTGCACCTGGACGTCGGTGGCAAGCACCGGATCGGTCGGGGCGACGATGGCGCCCAGCAGCACGCCGGCGCCCAGCGGCAGCTCGAGCACATAGTAGCCAAAGGCCGCAACCAGCCCTACCGTGATCGTCAGGGAAACAAACGCGAGCAGGATCGGCATGCGCCATCGCGACCAGGTCACCGGAGCCGGCATCTTCATGCCGGCGGCGAACAGCGCGAGCAGCACGGCCGCCTCGGTCACCACTTCGAGCGCCGCCGATTCCTTCAGCGGATTGAAGTGGAACAGATTCAGCACCGTTGGCCCCACGACGATGCCCACGGCGAGGTAGACGATCGCCGTGGTCACCGGCATCCGCCGCATGAACGGGGCCATGAGGCCCACGGCGAGCATCAGGCTCCCGACAAGCAGGAACCAGGCCGCGCTGCCCATGCAGGTCTCTTACGTCTTCATGATGTTGCGACCTGCTTTACGTTTTGCTGACGCGACCGCGTCCACCCGGCGACTTTGCGGCGCGCTTCTTGGCTGCAGTCATTCGACCGCCTCTGCTTTTCTTCGCCATTGTGAAACGATTCCCTTCTTCGCGTGAGCTTTCGACACACCGGTTTCTCTACTTCCGCACGACCGCCAGCAGTCCGTCGCGGACGCTCGCCCACAGAAACGCCGGGAGCGTCTCGTCCGAGGTGAAGGTGTGGCGGATGGTGCCGCTGCGCGGCGCCGTCCCGGGATCGTCGGGGTTGTTGGCGCGCACCTCCGTCAGATTGCCGACGAACGACGCGATGCCGCGCGCGGCGCCGCCCAGGATTCCGCCGCTGCCCAGGATCCCGTCCGAGCCGGCGCGGGTTACCGCCACCGACAGGTCGTGGTAGCGCGGCGTGATCGTGCCGCGCGCTACGCCGTTCGCTACCGTCGCCCTGAAGCTGATTCCTACCACCTGGCCGTTCGCGATGCGCAGCGGGAAGGTCTCCTGGATGAATGGGTTGAGCGCCGCGGCCGGCATCGCACCGAGCGTCCCGCGGAACGACATGGTGAACTGCGGCGAGTCGAGCGGCGCCACGAACCGCACGTCGAGCCGCCCGGCATTCTGGATGTGGGTGGCGGCCGTGAGGGTCATCGTATCGCGGCTGGTCCGCCGCCCCACCAGGAGGCTCAGGTTGGCCGCGACGGCCTCCAGACGGGCGAAGGTAAACACGCCGGGCCGCGCGCGCCCCGCGCGCTGCTCGCGGTAGACGACCTCCCCATGCCGTACCAGGACCGTGTCCACGCTCAGGGTTCGGTCCAGGTCAGCGATCCAGCTTTGGGGCGTGCGGTGGCGCCGGCGGCGGGGGTCGGGGTGTCGGCGATGGTCGCTCGTGACGTCCAGCCGGAGCGAATCCAACTCGAGCCGCCGGGCGCGCAAACCCTGGCCCAGCACGAAGGCACCGACGTCGATGCCCTGTACGGCGATGCGACCCACCCTCGTCTTGATCAGGTCGCGGCGGTACGGCCGCGACCGCGCGAACTCGGCGTCGCTCACGGTCGGCGCATAGCCGATGCCGCGGACCTCGATGGTCGAGTCGGTGAGGCTCGCCCGCAGCGCCCCGACCCGGACCGCGGCGGCATGGTGGGGATGGGCCACGAAATTGGCCGCCGCGAGCTCGACCGTACGGCTGAACAGCGGGCGGGCCGCCGCCATCGTGTCGGCGGGATCGATCGCCAGGTCGGCCATGCGCCACCGGAGCTGTTCCAGCGTGAGTCGCGCATCCTCGGCCGCCTCGCGCTGCAGGCGGAAGTCGAGCACCACGCGCGGAAAGTCGATCCGCGCAATCCGCACCCGGGGCGCGAACGACGGGAGCTGGAGGCCCTGCTGGAGGACGAGGAACGCCCGCCGCGCGGGGCGCGGCGGTGCGGCCAGGGTGTCAGGAACGCCGCGGGGCACCACCACCGCGGCGCTCACCACCTGGCAGCCGAACGATTCCGCGATGAGGCCGCCGCTGCGGAGGAGGGTGGGGAGGCGCACGCCACTGATCGTGCAGTCGTGAAACGCGAAACGCAGGTTCGCCAGCGGTGGCAGCCGCACCGCGTTGATCCCCCGGTTGGTGGTGAGGTGGATGGAATCCACGGTCACGCGCCGGAGCGGGAAGGCGAACCGTACCCGCCCGACGGCGAGCCCGTACACGTTCTCCGACTTCTCCGCGATGGTCGCGGCGGCCCACGAGCGCAAGAGTCGGTTGACGATCCAGGAGGCCCGCCACCACAGGCCCCCAGCCGTGAGCGCGGCGAGCGCCGCGAGCCCGATGACCGTCCGGCTCCGAATCAGCGGAGCCCCCTCCGCCTTGCTGCCCGCGACGGGCGGCGGCCCTGCGAGTCGGTGTGCCCGACGATCACCGTGCGGGTGTCCGGATACTTCGCCAGGCTCGAAGCGCCAGACTTCCGAAACGGGGTTCGCATGTGGACAGGCTGTGGACGAGAAACGCACTCGACGCCCGTTATGCCTCGCGCTTCTTGGGGGCAAGCAGCAGAACGGCTCCCGCCACGATCGCCGCCACACCAGCCCAGACCGGAACGTTGACGGTTCGCTGTTCGCTGACCCTGACCTCGATCGGGCCGATCGAGGCGTTCTGGCTGTCCCTGGTGAAGCTGAACCTGCCATAGACCAGGCCGAGGGTACCAGCCACGATCAGCAGGATCGCTCCTAGTTTCCGTGGGCTCATGTAGCTTCCTCCCGCAAGACTCGACCATTGGACAATCGCCGGCGCTGCGTCGACGACAGAAGGACAGGGTACGCTCGACCGCCGGCAGCTGGTATCGGTCGAAGGAGTGAAAAGAGACGTACTGCTTGCGAGGTACCGGTGTCGCCGGGCGATCCACGTCTAGAGGATCTTGCGACCTTGAAGGAGACGAACCAACACCACCACAATGGCAACGACCAGGAGCACGTGGATGAGCCCGCCCATGGTGTACGAGCTGACAAAGCCAAGTGCCCACAGGACAAGCAGGATCACCACTATGGTCCACACCATTCGTCCCTCCTCAGCGTGTCGCACGGGCCGCGGGCCGCTACCTGATCGCCTCGGTGTACGCCCGGGCCAGTGCCGAATCCACGGCGACCTCGTACATGAGGGCGTCGAACCGGGCGCGGGTGAGCCCGTGCGCCGCGAGGATTGAGTCCGTAGAGCCGGGGTTCGCCTGGATCGCGGGCGCCGCGGCCACGGCGTGATCCACGGGCGTCATGGCGTACACCCCGCCGGCTGTGCGTGCCTCTTCCGGGCGACCGCACGCGGCCGCCAGGAGCAGGGCGGTGCCCGAAGCCAGCCCGCGGATGCGCGGACTCATGGGCGCCTCCCTGTGGACCTGCTGGTGTCCCGCCCTTGCTGCTGACGGGCCCCGGGGCGGCCGATGCCGCGGGCCCGGTGCTCGGCCCGGATGGCCTCGGCCAGGGCGCGGCCACGGAGCCCGGCATCGAGCTGCCGGTGCACGAATGCGCCGAAGTTGTCCTTGGGCGCACCGGCCTTCACCGCGTCAACTTCCTCGCGGAGCACCAGTGCGGCCTGGTCGGCGGGCAGGCCGCGCCGCCGGAGTCCGTCGAGCACGTCGCGCACCACCGTCTCGGTAACGCCGGCCCGCCGGGCTTCGGTCATCAGCGCCGGGAGCTGGAGCGCCCGGAGTATCGCGGGCATGGCATCACCCACTTGCGCCAGCGGTGCCGCGGCGAGGATCGCCGCAAGGGCGAGGAATCGCTGCATGCTGCTATCCTCTCTCACCTGGCCGATACCGTCAGCCGGTCCCGCAAGGTCAGCATCAGGTGCGCCCCCGCGGGCAGCACGATATCCATGTCCTTTACGACCCCGGAGACGACGGCCCCGGCGGTGCCGCCGACCACGCCACCGATGATGGTCCCTTTCGCGTTCCCGCCGATCACACGGCCGAGGATCGCCCCGGCAACGGCGCCGCCGGCCACGCGGGCGACGTCCGCGCCCTCAACCCCCCGCCCCTGGTGGACGGTCTCAAGGGAGTCGATCGAAGCTTGGAGGTCATACGTCGTCCCGCGCACCGTTACACTCGACACAGCCAGCGTGAGCGTGCCGGTGGACCGCGTGCTGGACGCCGGGCTCACCTCCGTGATGGTCCCGTGCAACATGGACCCAGCGGGGATCGCGAGCCAGCCGCCGGTGCTTCGGACGTCCTCTACTACCCGGGCGGTGAACGCGTCGCCCGCGTTCCCGTGACGGGAGCTGATCATGTCAGTCATCGCCCCGTCAACCGTGGTGCCCGCGGAAAGGGTGTAACTAGTCGGAGGGGCTGAACTGGCGGGAAGGGCCGCCGACTCGCCCTTGGAGCAGGCGGCGAGAAAAACCAGCGAGACGGCCAGAAGGCCGTGCTGTGCAGTGGACGTCATGGGTGATGCCCTCCGTTCTGGGTGAAGGCTGACAGTTGAGATCCTGATGTCTGGTGTGCGCCGGAGTCGGCGAAGGGAAGCGGTTGTCCCACCACCCATTTGATGAGCCGACCCGGGCCGAGGGATGCCTGAAGCTCTATCCGGTTAATGAGCGACAGGACCGCGGCCGACGCCGGCGATGGCCGTTGCCGCGCGAGCGCCTCGATTGTCGTGCGCCCCTCGAGCGTCACGATGTCCAGACGCTGCGGCTGCACGTTCAGCGCCGCGGGATCCGTCAGTGGCTGGAAGGTCCGCAGGGCGCGCTCCACGGACACCTGGTAGGTGGGCCAACGGGCTTCCGCCGCGTAGCCAACGAGCCCGAACACCGCGCCGCCGTGCTCGACGAACAGCACGCTGCCCTGAAGCGTGCCGCTCTCCGCGGCCGCACGGAAGGGCGCGCTCACGGCGGGGAGCCCGCCCAGGCTCGAGCGGGATGTGGCGCCACCGGCGATTCCCTGTTGCGCGAGGAACGCGCGGGCGGCCGCGTCGGCGCTCGCCCCTTGAGCGACCGACAGCTCGACCACGGCGTCTTTCCCGGGGCTGAGCGCGACGACTGCCTGCCTCCCGTTATGCGTGGCCCATCCCTCAGGGAAGGTGAGCCGAAAGCGCATGTCGGGTTGAAAGAACTGACTGCCCCTGAAGAAGCCGTCGCGCGGATTGTCCCCAAATACCTGGCCGTCGAGCCGCCTCAGGTATGGGTCGCGATTCACCACGGTGCCGGAGAAATCCTGCGGCAGAGCCGCTATCTGCTGGGCGATCTTCTCGAGGCGGTTCTCGGGGCTCGGGTGCGTCGCGAGCCACTCGGGCAGGCGGCCGCCGCCCTGCGACGCGCTCACCAGCTCGAGCATCCGGAACACCTCCGGCATTTCCCGCGGGTCGAAGTTGGTCCGGCGCAGGTAGCGCAGGCCCAGATCGTCCGCCTGGCTCTCGTCGTCGCGGGAGTACTTGAGGAACAACACCCCCAGCGCCGAGTTCGCCAGGCCCGCGTAGCGCCCGAACCCCGAGCTCGCGATGCTGCCGAGCGCCAGACCCAGCCCCGCGAGCTGACGGTTGCTCATCTGGCTCACGGTGTGCCGGGCGGTGACGTGGCCGATCTCGTGGCCCACCACGGAGGCCAGTTCCGCCTCCGAGTTGAGGTGGGCCAAGAGCCCGCGGGTCACGTAGATGAAACCGCCGGGGAGGGCAAAGGCGTTGACCACGGGGTCGTCCACCACCCGGAACGTCCAGGGGAGGCCGGGACGTTCCCCCGCGGCGGCGAGCCGGGCGCCGAGCCGCTGCATGTAGCGCTGCCAGGCTGAATCCGGGTAGAGACCGATGGACGCCACGACCTCCCGGTCGTATTGCTGTCCCATCGCGATCTCCTGGGACTCGCTGACCAGCATGATCTGACTCCGGCCGGTGGCCGGGTTCGTGGCGCAGCCGCTCGCGGCAAAGCCGGCGAGCAGGGCCAGCGCGCCGCGTGTGGGAGCAGGAGTAAGGAACAGCACGCTACATGGTCGCCATTTGTGCCGTTGGCGAACATCCCTCAGCGGGATGAAAAACGGCGTACGCTCCCCGTACTAGCGGGCGGGTCCTTCGCCGGTCGCAGGCACTAGGCCGATTGGGTGAGGGAATCCAACAGTGGGAGGCCGGCGCCAAGAAAAACGGCCGTCGCGAGACGGCCCGTTGGTTCCGGATTTCGCTGCAAGGTGCTCGTTTAGGTCTTCATGATCTTTCGACCAACCGCACGCTTCTTGACGAGACCACGTCCGCCAGGCGCCCGAGCCGCGCGCCGTTTGGCTGCGGTCATTCGACCGCCTCTGCTCTTCTTCGCCATTGTCGAAATCTCCCTTCCTCATTCATTCAGGTACAACTCAGCCTCAGGCCGGATCTTACGTCGGATTGCCGTCGGAGGGTATCGGCCCAAGGGATGAAAAGAGATGTAGTGCTTGCGAGGTACCACCGGTGCACGTCGTCCCCTCAAGTTGTTACGTCATAGTTAACCCCGCCGGGCGATAGTCGCTCGCAGTCCACTCGAGCAATGTTGTAGTCAGGAGGGAGCTCCGACATTAGCACGGGTTCCCGAGCCGTCGGGTTTCGCTCACGCAGGCTGCGAGAGCAGTGAAGGAGAACAAGATGAACAGATCTGAGAACTATTCCAAACAGGGAATGTGGCTGAGGGTGTTGCCGCTGGTCGCGATGGTGGCGGCGTGCAGCGACAGCTCTTCACCCGCCCAGGATCTCTCTCCGACCACCCCGGGCACAGGCACGGGCACGGGCGTGGCCGGAGGCCACGGCCCGGCGCCGGTGGGCCTGGGAGCGGCTGGCACGTATGTGATTCTGGCCCAATCCGCAACCTCAAACGTTCCGACGTCCGCGATTACCGGAAACGTTGGATTGAGTCCAGCCGCCGCGAGCTTCATCACCGGATTGTCCCTCGATCTTCCTGCCGGCGGCGCATTTGCGTCATCGGCTCAGGTGACCGGGAACGTCTATGCATCCGACTATGCCGCGCCAACACCGGCAAACCTGACCACGGCTATCGGTGACATGCAAACCGCCTACGTCGATGCCGCCGGACGACCAACGCCTGATCACACGGAACTGGCTGCGGGAAACATTGGCGGGCTCACGCTCCCGGCGGGCCTCTACAAATGGTCGAACACGGTTACCATCCCCACAAATGTCACGCTTCAGGGCGGCGCCAACGATGTCTGGATCTTCCAGATAGCGGGAGGTCTTACCCAGGCCTCCGCGACCAGGGTCATCCTGGCCGGTGGCGCACTGGCCCAGAACGTCTTCTGGCAGGTCTTCGGTGTGGTAGACCTCGGAACCACCGCGCACCTGGAAGGCGTAGTGCTTTCGCAGACATCGATCACGTTGCGCACGGGCGCATCGGTGAACGGCAGGTTGCTGGCGCAGACCGCGGTCACCCTGGACGGCAACACGGTGGTGCAACGGTAGGAGTGAGATGCTCGACCCGGCTCCATAGAGCCGCAGAGCATGACATGGAGCTTGCAGGTGGGGGCCGTCGCGAGACGGCCTCTTTCTTTTGACGACCTGATGGCGAGGACACGCTGGTTGGTGCCCGCGCCGTCCTGCCGTACGTCTTAGGAGTTCCCGGACCGCCGGCTCCTCACCCTGCGGTGCTCCCGGGCCGGCCACACATCGATCACGAGCGCCGCCACGATTCCCACGACCGGCCACAGCGTCCAGGCGCCACCGAACCAATGGTGGACGACGGAGTACCAGAGCAGGGTGGTGGGCAGAAAGACGAAGCCGACGACGGGCCACAGCAGCGAGAGGAAGAGGCCGTCAAACCAGTTGCTGAAGAACCAGAGGGCGGCGACCGCCATTCGCGGGATAAGGAGCGCCAGGACAGCGAGCAAGAATGGCATGGGATCCTCCCGGACCGCGGGGCGGCCGCCGACGTGCCTCTGCGGGAATTCAGTTTCCCGACTGGTTGCCGGCTGCTTCGTAGGCGTAGATCGCGATCTCTACGCGCCGGTTCTGCCGCCGACCGGCGTCGGAGTCATTCGTGGCGATCGGCTCGGACTCCCCGCGGCCCGCCGTGCTGGTTCGGGCACGGACGACACCCTCACCCATGATGAAACTGGCGGCCGATGATGCGCGCCGCTCCGATAGGTCCATGTTGTAGGCGGCGCTGCCCTGCGAGTCCGTGTGACCCACAATGAGCGTTCTAGTGTTCGAATACTTGGTCAGACTCGCGGCAAACTTGCGCAGATTGTCGCGCGCCGCGGGCATGAGCTGATCGGAATCAAACCCGTACAGCAGCCCCTCCGGGAACGTCACCGCAATGCCCTCGCCGACGCGTTGCACCGTGGCCCCGGGAAGCTCGTACGCCAGCTCCTCGGCCTGCTTATCCATCTGATGCCCGATCACCGCACCTGCGGCGCCACCCACCGCCGCACCGATAATCGCGCCGCGCACCGTCGAGCCGGTGGCGTTGCCGATGACGGCGCCCACCGCGCCACCGCTGCCGGCGCCGATGATCGCGCCCTGTTGCGCCTTGTTCAAGCCGCAGCCCGCCGCCAGCCAGACCAGGGCGGCCAGCGTAATGATGCCTGTCATGGAACGTTTCATGGGACGACTCCTCTCATTTGAGGCTCAGGCAGAATGGTCCAGCTCGGTCTCTCAGTTCCCGAAATGCGCCGGGCGCGGTCTCCCGCGCCCGGCATCCTTTTCGGCGTTCGATGGCTTACTTCCTCGGCGCCGCCAGGAAGGGATCGGCGATCAGGAGCCGGAACTGGCCACGCCGGTTCTCGGCGTCCGCCAGCTCTCCAGGACCCTCCACCACCAACTGTCCCTCGCCACGGGTTGCGATCTCGATCCGGATCGGATCGACGCCCTGCGAAACCAGGAACGCTTTGGCCGCCGCGGCACGCTCTCTGCCGAGTGTCATGTTGTACGCTTCGGTGCCGGGCTGGCTGGCGAACCCCGTAATGACGATTCGCATGGCCGGGTTGGCCCGGAAGACGGTGACCTTGTCCCGCAAGATCGCCTTCGCCGAGTCGCTGAGATCCGACCTGTCGTTCTGGAAGTAGATCATCTCTCTCATCGTCGCGAGCGCCGCGCCGGACGACACCGGCACGTACGGCAGACTCCTCGGCCTGGCCAGCGAGTCGCGCAAGGCCTGGTAGTTGGCCGCGAGCCCGCGCAGACGCCGCATCTCGGCGTCGTTGGACGTATCAGGAACGGGAGCCGCGGTCACCGTGTGGGTCACGGTCCTGGTGAGACCCACCGGATGGCGCTGGAAGCTCAAGCCCAGATGCAGGCCCAGGTTGGTGTATCCCCCGTTGGCCATGTAGCTGGGGATTCCATCGATCCGCAGCGCCACCGCGTCCGTGAGCGCGAGCTTCGCGCCCAGCAGGCCGTGGACCCCGTAACTCTCGATAAAATAGGTGTCCGTGTGATCGACGCCGCCGCCCAGGAGGACGGACAGGCGGCCGACCTTGACCGGGACGGCTGTCAACCGCGCCGAAAGGACTCCCACATTCACATTCTGGAGCCCGAGCGAGCGACTCACATTGCTGCCACCCCATTCGAACTCGGTCGACAGTCGGGGGAAGAAGAACACGCCAATCCGCGCGCCCCCGCCAAACCCGCTGTTCATCCCGAGACCGTTGTCGAAGGAGGTGGTGCTGCCGAACCCGCCGAACTCCACCGTCCCCCGTTGCTGCGCTGTGGCGGGCACGGCCCCTACCAACACCGCGACGCCCACCGCAATAGCTCTAGCTAACATGTGACTCTCCTTTGGAGCTCCCCGTGGCGGCTCGTCCTGCCCGCCTGTTGCGGCGTCCGGTGGAACTCGGTGCCGGAGCTGCTGTTGCACAACCGACTTGCCGGGGCCGGACACCAGGTCCGGCCCCGGGCACCCCGCCAGGCCTTACGGCAGGGTAATGATGTTGTTGGTGCCCAGCGACACAGCACCGTTGCGCGCCAGAGCGCGTCCGAACAGCGTGGCGTTGTCCACCAACGTGATGCTCGTCAGAGCCAGGATATTGCCCTGCCACTGCGACGCCGTACCGAGCGTGGCCGAACTGCCAACCTGCCAGTACACGTTCCGGGCCTGCGCCCCATTGATCAGGACGACATCGCCGGCCGTGGTGAGTGAGCTGCCGGCCTGGAACACGAAGGTCGCGTCCGGATCCCCCCCGCCATCCAGCGTCAGCGTACCCGTCACGCCGATTCCGCTGGCGGTGCAGTAGACGCCGGCCGCCTTGGTCGTGCCGCCAAGGTTGGCCACGATGGCATTCGCCGGAGGGCACGGCAGGCCCGCCAGCGTGTTGTAGGCAACGGTGAGGTCATTCTGTCCCTGCAACGCCACCGCGTCGGCCAGATGCTGCACGCCCGTGATCACGCACGGACCGAAGCCGGTGAGGGTGTTGCCCGGGCTGATGCTCACGTCGGCATTGATGATGCCGCCGGTAATACAGGTGACGGCCGTGCCGGCCATGATTCCGTTCGGTGCCGCCACACCCAGTGGAATGATTGGCGGTGAAGCGACGCCGCTGACCACGACGGTGGCGAAGCCCGAAATGCCGCCGCTGTTGGCCGCGACAGTATTAGTGAACGTTCCGGCCGTCGGGCCCGCGAAAAACAGGCCGGTGGAGTTGATGCTCCCGCCATTCGCCACGACCGACCACGAAGGCGAAATCGCCAGGACGTTGCCGCCGGCGTCCCGGCCGACCGCGGTGAACTGCTGCGTGTCGTTGCTGGCCAGCGTGTCAGGGTTGGGCGTAACAGTGATGGTCGCCAGCGATCCGTTGGTCACCGTGACCGACGCGGTACCCGAAATGGCGCCGCTGGCGGCCATGACAGTGGCGGTGAACGCCCCGGGCACCGTACCCGCGGTGAACATGCCCGTGTTGTTGATGGCGCCTCCACCCGCCACAATGGACCAGGTGGGTGAGATCGAGACCACGGCGCCTTCGGCGTCCAGGCCCACGGCGACGAACTGCTGGGTCGCGTTGATGGCCAGGGTGGGGTTGGGTGTGACGGCGATGCTGACGAGTGTGCCGGGTCCCGTGGGCGAATGCACGTCACAGGCCGTGGACAGCATTCCGGCAACAGCGACCGCAACGACGAGCCGCGCAGTCAGGCCCGGGGGCGAAAGTGCCCGTAACGTTCGGTTGTTCATGCGGATCTTCATGGTGCTCCTCCAAACTTCTTTGGTGTGAACAAACATGCGATCGACCCTCGACGTCAGTCATCCGCCGGAGCGGTAAAGAGAGTTCTGGAAGGAGGTATAGTGCCGGGGACTTCCGGCAGGTATCGCTCAAACGGGTGAAAGACGAGTCACAGCCCGATGCGGTATGAAGAATCCGGAATTGTCACTCAAAGAAGGTAGTGCTGGAGGGCGGAACATCCGGTACTGGTCTCGACCCTTATGCCCCGACGCCTCCGGGCAGCTCTGTCGCGGACGCCGGCGTCGAGTCTTCCACCACCGCCAGGGGCGCCGTAATCGAGAAGCCGACCTCCAACTCCCTCAACGCGGCCTCCAGCCTGCGGTTGACCTCGCGATCCTGCTCGGGGCCGTCGCTCACCACCAGGATGTGCGTGACGCGCTGCTCCAGGACAACCCTGCCCACCCAGGTCCGCGCCCCACGCTGAGCGTCCCAATGCTCGTGCGCCAGAAGGGTCTTGATGGTGCCCAGCCGTTCCTCGGCCTGTGGCGGCACGATCTCATAGGCATACGTCCAAGTCGGCTCCAGCGACCGACGGCGTTTCTTCATGACCACACACTCCTCACAGGTTCTGGAGTGCGTCACCAGCCGAGCCGGCCGGAACCACACCGGAAGCAACGAGGACTCCAGAGATGGGTCGTGATACTGAGGCTAGTGCAGATCGCTTCCGACCGATATCGCTCAAAAGGATGAACAATGGGGTACCGGATCCGCTTCGCTCCTCAACAACTCCGCTATGTCACCGGGAGGCTCCTTGAGCTACCGTCGCCTTGCGACGCCCGGCGTACAGCAATCCCCAACTCCATTTCGCTCACGATCAGGGCCGAAAGCCGTCCCAGGAGGTCGAGCTGCGGCGCCGTCCACCGGCGTGGCTTCTGATCCATCGCCAACAGGGTACCGACCGGGCGGCCGTCCGCTTTGCGCAGCGGCATTCCCACACATGCCCTCACCGTTCCGTCACGCACCGCCGGGTTGTGCGCCACCAGGGGGTCCCTCCGCCCATCGGCGACCACCAGCGGGCGGCGGGAGGCAACCACGTGCTGCCGCAAGGCATGGGAGACCAGCAAGGCGATCGGCACGGGCAAGCCGTAGCTGCTGGTCACGAGCCGTCCCTCCGTATCCACCAGGGACGCACAGACGGCCGCAACATCCAGGGCCCCACCGGCAAGATGGGTGATGCGGTCCAGGGCCTCCTGGGTCGAGGGAACGAGCAGGCCCGGTCGACGCGGTTGGTCAACTGACCAGATCGGCCGGCTGGGTCGAACGCCCGTGAGGTACCGGTGCGCTGCCGCGCGGGTTTCCATGTCGACACGCTCGCTGAAGGACGGAGCCGGCGGCCGGGCCGCGGTTGGCCCGGCTCGGCGAGGAACGGTGACAGCTTAGCCTCGCATGGGTGTGGTGAGAATCGAGCGAAGGGACGGAAAAGGGGTGAGAAACGATCTACCGCGGACGGCGTACTCCCGCGGACGGAGAGCGGAACGCCCGGGCTCGTCGGGGTTCGGGGGCGCTCGTCATTCTGGCCCAATCCCGCACGGGCCAAGCCCCTCCGCCGGATGAACTTACGGGCGCCCTGCCTTGTGGGCGTGAGCGGCCAGCTGGAGACGGCTGTGCAGGGCCAGCTTCTCCAGTATGGAGTGCATGTGACTCTTGATGGTGTAGGTGCTGAGATTGAGTCGGTGGGCCATGTCCTTGTTGCTCAGGCCCTCCGCGATCAGATCAATAACCTCCCGCTCGCGCCTGGTCAGCCGCACCGCACTCATCGTGTCAGGCGTAGCATGGCTGACCGCCCGCTTGGCGATGTGGGAAAAGAGCGTTCCGGTCAACGCGGTTGGAAGCACTTCCTCGCCGGCGGCCACCGATCGAACCGTCGTGACAACCTCCTCGACCGTCGAATCCTTCAGGATGAACCCCGACGCCCCGGCCTGGACCAATCCCACGACGTCTTCGTTGACCGGCAGCAGATCCATGACGATCACCCTGGCCTCGGGAGCCGCAGCCTTGAGGCTCTGCACGTGCGTCCGGCTGTCGTCATCTCCCAACGCCGCATCCATGAGAACCACTCGCGGCCTGGTCTCCCGTGCGCTGTGCACCGCCGCGTCAACGGTTTCAGCCACGGCGACGACTTTGAGGTCGGGCTGCTCGTTCAGTATCGCCGCGATCCCCTCACGCAGCAGCCGGTTATCCTCGACCACCAGCACCGGAATGGCCCACTGCCTGGGCGGATCCTCTCCGGAGACCTGCGCCAGCTCCTCCCCGGATTCCAGGTTAGGAGGTCCCCTCTTTGTGAGCATAGGCGGCGATTTGCAAGCGCGTGTGCAGCATCAGCTTTTCCATGACATTGCGCACGTGGCTCTTGACGGTGTGGGTCGCGATGTGGAGCCGGGCCGCGATTTCCTTGTTGCTCAACCCCTCCCCGATCAGGTTGATCACTTCTCGTTCGCGCGGCGTCATACGTACGGAATCGAGCGCTTCCGGCCGGCCCCTCGCCACGGCGTCGCGGGCGATCTGCGAAAAGAGCGTTCCCGTCATTTGCGGCGGCAGGACGTGGGCTCCCTCCGCCACGGACCGGATGGTGTTCACCAGGTCTTCCAGCGTGGCATCCTTCATGATGAAGCCGGACACGCCCGCGTGGACGAATTCCACGATGTCCTCGTGCACCGGGAGGAGGTCCATCAGGATGACCTTGGACTCCGGAAACTCCTTCTTGACCTGCTCCGCCACCCGCAGGCTGTCGCCGTTCCGCAAGCCGAGGTCCAGGAGCACGACGTGAGGGTTCACTTGTCTCAGCAGCGATGTGTCCGCATTCGACCCTCCGGCGACGACCTTGAGGTCCGGCAACTGATTCAGCAGCGCGGCAATCCCATCCCGCACCAGACGATTGTCCTCGATGAGTGCTACTGAAATCACCTTGCGCGGCCTGACGGCAGGCGCCGTCTCGGCCAGGGAGATCTCGCTCACGCTGGCCGCCGCTGCGGGACTCATGTCACGGATTTCCACATCACCACAGTATGGACCCGGCACCACAGCCCGAAATCGGGGAAACTCCCCGTGGCGTGCCGGTTTGTCGGGGAAAGACTCTACGGCAGGATCAGGCTAGCGCCGTCCCTTGGGAGGCTCGACCGGATCGGCGCCCAGCATTCCGGTCTCGGCGGCGAAGCGATACAGTTCCGCCCGCCCCTTGAGGCCGAGCTTCTCTCTCAGCCGAGTACGGTACGTCTCCACCGTCTTCACGCTCACCCGGATGTGATCCGCGACCTGTTGATTGGAGTGGCCCTGCGCCAGTAGCCGGAGCACCTCCGACTCGCGCCGGCTCAGGTCCTTGGGCCTTTGCCGCTGCCCGCCGACGGTCCCCATGGCGGGGCCGAAGGCTTGCGTGACGTCCACAAACGCACGCCCGGCGTGGACGGCCCGGACGGCCAGCAACAATTCCGTATCGGCCGCCTTTTTTACCACATATCCCGAGGCCCCGGCCGACATCGCCGAGGTGAGATACGCGGCATCATCGTGCATGGTGAGGACCACCACTCGCGTCTTGGGACACGCTCGCAGAACCTGACGGATGACCTCGCCGCTGTGCGGACCAGGCATCGAGAGGTCCGTCAGAACAATGTCGGGTCGCAGATCGTGGGCCTTCCGGGACACTTCCCATCCGTCCCCGGCTTCCCCCACCACCTCGATATCGCTCTGCGCGTCGAGCAGCATGCGAAGTCCTGCCCGCAGGACGGCATGATCGTCAGCAACCAGGACTCGAATTGGGGGCACGGTTACAGATCCTGCCGGATGCGCCTCCGGCGACCGGCACGGGCCCTGCGGGGGGGCGCGATGCCGTCGGGAAGGCGCGCCCGGACCATGGTCCCATGTCCCGGCCTCGACTCGATCTCGACCGATCCGCCGAGCAGGGCCACCCGCTCCTGCATGCCGTGCAGACCAAGACCCGACGCTTCATGGAGCGCCGTGCCCGGGGCGAAACCGACGCCATCGTCGCGGACCACGATTTCGAGCATGGTCTCCTCGTGCTTCAGTGCCACACCAACCCGTTGCGCCCGCGCATGCCGCGCCACATTCGTCAGCGCCTCCTGAAGAATCCGATACAGGGTGGTCTGCACCAGTCGTGGCAGCGGGTCCGACACCATGCTTTCCAGCTGAAGGTCGACGGCCACGCCGAACGATCGCGTCCAGTCGGCCACGTGACACCGGACCGCCGCCGCGAGCCCCAAGTCATCCAGGACGCTGGGATGCAGCCCGCGGGCCAGGCGACCGACGTTGTCCACCGTCTGCGCCGCGACACTCCGAAGCCGCTGCGCGGCGGATTGCACGTCTATGGTGACCGCCTGCTGCTCGATAGCGCGAAGCCCGACCAGCAGGACGGTGAGCGACTGGCCGGTCTCATCGTGCAGCTCCCTCGCAATGCGCCGGCGCTCCTCGTCCTCCACGGAGATCAGGCGCCTCAGCAGCCGGAGGCGCGTGGCCTCGGCCAGCTTCCGGCCGGTGAGGTCGGTGACGACGGCCATCAGGACGGTCGGTCCGTTCCCAGACTCCTCCCCGGCCCCTCCCATGCCGGCGCCGATGGCAACCGCGGAAAGGGCGATCGACACCGGCGTCCCGGCCATCACCGACGCGTCTCCACCAACTATGCTGAATTCGCGGGCGCCGTTCCACCGGGCGCCCTCCCGCAAGAACCCCTCGAAGCTCGCTCGCCCAGAGGGCGCGACGAAGTCCTGGAACCGCAAACCCCGCAGACCCTCCAGCGGCGCTCGCGCCATTTCACCAAGGCGACGGTTCGCGAATAGAATCGTCCCGTCGGCGTCCATGAGGGCGGCGCCATCGCCCATGGCGTTCAGCAGCACATGGTACGGATGGGTCGCCCCCTCGATGGCGAGTGTCCGCTCCCCCCAAGGACCCGAGACGACCACCGCATCCACCTGACCGGCACGGATGGCTTCCAATGTCGCTTCGGCTTCGCCCAGCCGGATCCGAAGTCCGTGAAGGGGACTCAGGCGCTTCCCCGAGCTGCGTTTCCCCTTCACGATCGTCGCCGGTCAGCCGTCACGGCTTGCCCGGCGATCTGGGGCGCAGATCCAGCCCCACCAGTGCGCGCTCGGTATCGGAGAGGTCGCCGACCAGCCTGCGGATCGGTTGGGGAAGCTTGCGTACCAATGTGGGGAGCGCCAGGATCTGATCGCCCCGAGCCAATTGCGGGTTCTCCAGGAGATCGATCACCTTGATCCGGTACCGTCCATCCAGATGCTCGTTGCATATTTTCTGGAGGTTCGCCAGGGCCGCGAGTGACCTCGCGGTCTGACCCGCGACGTAGAGCCGGAGATCGAAGAACGCCCCGGTCGCTCGAGCCTTGCGAGGCCGGCGCGACCGCCGTGCCGTTTTCGCGCTCACCGACGCGCCGCGCGCCTCCCCGCCCTCCGCGCCGCGACCGGGCCGCCGCCGGCATGGGCCACCCGGTCCGACCCGACCAGCACCCGGCCCTGATCCCGCACCACGTCGAGCAGTTTCAGGCCATGGCTCGTCAAGACGAACTCTCGCACCTGATTGGAGTGCGGCATGCCCCGCGATTTCAGCACATTGAGCGAGCGGATCCGCTCCCCGTTCCTTTCGATGTTCCGGAGCACCAACCACGTGTCCATGAAGGAGGAAATGCCGACGTCGGTTCCCTCGGGATGGTCTTCGTCGGTGGTCAGCGACGTGAACAGCGCGGTCATCTGCCTCACCTTCATGAAATCGATCAAGCGCGCGAGCATGGCCTTGACTTCGACCGACGTGCCCACCGAGATCAGGTTGCTGATCGGATCGACCACGACCACCCTCGGTTTCTTTTCCTCGATGATCCGGTGCATCGCGCTGAGGTGCCCTTCCAGGCCGTTGGTGGTGGGGCGTGCCGCGTGGATCTGGAGCAGTCTCTTGCGTAGCCGGGGCTCGAGATCGAGGCCGATCGACCGCAGGTTACGCATGATCTGGGCCGCCGACTCTTCGAACGCGAAGTACAAGGCGGACTCGCCCCGGCGGCCGGCGGCGTCCGCGAAGTAGCCCGCCAGGCTGGTCTTCCCCGTGCCCGCGCCGCCGGACACCAGAATGCTGCTGCCCCGGAAGTAGCCTTTGCCCCCCAGCATAGCGTCGAGATCCGGCACGCCGGTGGAGAGGCGGCCGGGGGAGACCCGGTGTTGCAATCCCAGCGAGGCGATCGGCAGCACCGAGATGCCCGACTCGTCAATGAAGAACGGCGATTCGTTGGCCCCGTGCGTCGAGCCCCGGTACTTCACCACCCGCAGCCGCCGGGTCGCGTTCTGGTCGTTCACCCGGTGATCCAGCAGGATGACGCAGTCGGTGATGTACTCCTCCAGCCCGTGGCGCGTCATCCCACCGTTGCCGCGTTCCCCGGTTACAATGGCGGTGACGCCTTTGGTCCTCAGCCACTGGAAGAGCCGGCGCAGCTCCGCGCGCAGCAGGCGGGTCTGGGATAATCCGGAAAACAGCGTTTCGATGGTGTCGAGGACCACCCGTCTGGCGCCGATGGAGTCGATCGCGTGCCCCAGGCGGATGAACAGGCCGTCCAGGTCGTAGGCGCCGGTCTCCTGGATCTCATGGGGCTCGACCCGGACGTAGTCCAACGAGAGTTTCTTGCGGGCCGCGAGCGGGCGCGGGTCGAACCCGAGCGAGGCGAAATTCAGCGTCAGATCTTCGACGGTTTCCTCGAACGACAGGAACACACCCGGCTCGCCGAACCGGCGCGCCCCGTTCATCAAGAACTCCATCGAGAGGATGGTCTTGCCGCACCCGGGGCCTCCGCAGATGAGCGTCGGCCGGCCCCGCGGCAAGCCGCCCCCCGTGATCTCGTCCAGCCCCTGGATGCCGGTCGGGGATTTGGGCACGGAGCGGACGGTAGCTGGGCGTAGCGCCAATCTGGAGGTCATGGATCGGACCTGCGGCCGTCTGGTCGCCGTCGTGGGATTCGGACGTGGCGGACGTGCGTTTGCACACGAGCAAATTACCGGCCCGTGACGGCCAACCGCCAGTCCGTAGCCCATCAGGTTTGTCAGCTCCTTCCCTACCCGCCGCCGGACCTGCACCGCCCACGCCAGCGCGCCGGGCACCAGGCCCGCCGCCAGGAATAACCCGCTGCGGTCTGCCCAAATTCAAGCACTCCGAACGCAATAAGGCCTCCTTCAGTCGCTGATTCTCCTCGTTGCCGGTCATGGCAGATCTCGCGGCCCAGCGGACCAATCAGTAGTTTGGCCCTGACCTCGCGGCGAGCGGTTCGCCGCCTTCCGTCGTGACCCCTTATCGCTTGAGTCATGCCACACATGCGCCGAGTGTTCTCGTTCGTAGCGGTTGTCCTCGCGACGGCTGCGCCAGGGTCCCGGCTGGCCGGGCAAACGGTCCCGCCGTCCACGCTCGCCAACCTCCATTTCCGTAACATCGGCCCCGTCACCATGAGCGGGCGGGTGGTGGATCTCGCGGTGGTGGAGGCCAACCCCTACACCTTCTACGTGGCGACTTCCACCGGCGGCGTCTGGAAGACCACCAACAACGGCGTCACCATCGCGCCGGTGTTTGAGAACGAGGGGACCCACTCGGTGGGCGCCATCGCCGTGCACCAGGTGGACACCAACGTGGTCTGGGTGGGGACGGGCGAGCGGGCCAACCGGCAGAGCAACTCGTGGGGCGACGGGGTCTACAAGTCCACCGACGGCGGCAAGACCTGGCGGAACATGGGACTCCGGGATTCGCATCACGTCGGGCGGATCGCGCTCCATCCTACCGATCCCAACCTGGTGTTCGTCGCGGCCATGGGTCACCTCTGGGGCCCCAACGACGAGCGCGGTCTGTACATGTCGCGCGACGGGGGCGGCTCCTGGACCCGCGTGCTCCAGGTGGACTCCATCACCGGCGTGGTGGACGTGGCCATTGATCCCTACGACCCCGCCACGATGTACGCCGCCAGTTATCAGCGCATGCGCCAGCCGTTCGGCTTTCACGGCGGCGGGCCCGGCAGCGCCCTGTGGAAGTCCACCGACGGCGGCCGCACCTGGCGGAAACTCGCCAGCGGATTGCCCCCCAGCGACAAGGGCCGGATAGGGATCTCGATCTATCGCCGCGACCCGCGCGTCGTCTACGTCTCCGTGGAGCAGGGCTACCGCTACAACGCGTCCACCGCCTACACCCGGAGCGCGGCCGGCGTCTATCGCTCGGAGGACAAGGGCGAGACCTGGACCAACCTGAGCACGTGGAACCCTCG